>ERZ791631.661-NODE-661-length-28153-cov-4.225959_pt1 | contig 28153 bp, 24 predicted proteins | sample MGYA00509961_ERZ791631 | MGnify/ENA primary metagenome ERZ791631 (study PRJEB30046, sample SAMN00715248) | human gut metagenome | study: EMG produced TPA metagenomics assembly of the A metagenome-wide association study of gut microbiota in type 2... | reverse complement strand
AAAGTGAGGTGACCGTACATGCAGAGTGAAGTGAATCAGGAAGAAAATTTGAATAGAATTATTACGGTTCCTAATCTTCTTTCTTTTTTTCGGCTTTTTGTCACGCCGATTTCTGTATTGATTATACAAAGTCTTTGTTAATAGGTGGCAAAAAATACAAAACCGTGTTATACTTTTTCGTTGCAAAATGATAATAAAAACACAGTGTCGAATTGCTCGCCGTTCTGTGACGCAACATGTCTGAGAAATAATGAATATAATGAATTTTTTTGGACATTGACACTGTCGATATAGAAAGGTACTTACCATGAAATTACTTATGACGATCATTGTGACATTTTTTGCAGGAATGGGGGCAGGTCTTGGCACCGGATTTGCCGGAATGAGTGCGGCTGCCGTGATCAGTCCGATGCTCATTACTTTTTTACATATGAAGCCTTTTATGGCGGTCGGTATCGCGCTGTCCTCTGATGTGTTGGCAAGTGCGGTGTCAGCGTACACCTATGGCAAAAATAAAAATCTTGATGTCAAAAACGGCAGTATAATGATGATGACAGTGCTTGTATTTACAGTGATCGGAAGTTATATTTCAAGTCTGGTACCATCGACTACGATGGGAAGTTTTTCGGTAGTTATGACATTTTTTCTTGGAATTAAATTTATCGTTCGTCCGGTCATGACGACCAAGGAAGCGATGAATAGTGTGTCTGCCAAGAAAAGAGCAGTGCAGTCTGTTCTGTGTGGAATGATCATTGGGTTCATCTGTGGATTTGTTGGAGCGGGCGGCGGTATGATGATGCTGTTGATTCTTACGTCCGTGCTTGGCTATGAATTGAAAACAGCTGTTGGAACGAGCGTTTTTATCATGACATTTACAGCATTTACCGGAGCAGCCTCACATTTTGCCATTGGTGGGAAACCGGACTTTTTAGTGATGGGATTGTGCATTATTTTTACATTTATCTGGGCGCGGATTGCAGCATTGTTTGCCAATAAAGCGCAGCCGAAAACACTGAACCGTGCGACAGGACTGGTGCTGGTGGTGTTGGGAGCTGTTATTATGGTGTTTGAAGTATAGGAGTTGTGTGCATTTTTATAGATCTGTATATATAGGAGTTATGATAGTTGGCAATATGAATAAGGGTCCTAAATGAGAAATTTTTTTGATAAGCACATGGATAAATTCTTAAGTATATGTTATGGTGTATTATATCGATCGATATTGGTAAGAAAACCTATAGTTCTATATTTTATATTTTTAGGAGGAATTTGTGAGAAGAATAATGGTTACAATAGTTGCTCTGGTATTATTTTTTCAGCAAGTTTATAGTGCAAATGTTAAGGGGCATTCATGTGTCCGAAAGATGTAATATGAAAGGAGAATTTAAGTGAAAAGATGGTTATGTATATTAGGTCTTGATTTCTTTTTTTTGCTATGTAATATCGTGCTATTGGTTCATTATGGTTTTTTTGGTGATGTATATCCTAATGTTAAAGTGGATAAAGATATTATATATTTTACATGGATTTCACTTGTGCTTACTACCCTTGGTTTAGGAGTTGTTTTGAGAAATGTTATAACTCAGCCAAAAGTCAAAAAGAAAAAGAAGATGCTTATAATATTCGTTTTGTTTTGTTTGTTTGGAACTAATTTGTATTATGGTAGTCGGTATTACCATATTGTTAATAAAAAGTACATTAATACCGAAAAAAGGGATTATATTGCTTCGGAACACTATTATGGGATTTCACTTGCAGAACTAAAAACAGATATAACGTCAAATGAACAAATCGTGATATATATAGGAAGGGCAGATTGTACAGATTGTTTTAATTTTGAAAAAAAATTAGAACAGACTCTAAAGGAATGTCAGGTGGAATTGCCAACATATTATACATCTAAGGACAGAGATGGAGAGAATAGCAGGGAGATGTATCAGCTTTTAGAAAGATTTGGGATAACGAGTGTGCCGGCTATTATAGTGACTCAGAATTCTAAACTGGAAAAAAGGTGGTTAGATCCAGAGAAATATTTGGATGAAATACAAACATATATTAAAAAGATGTATTAAAATAGGGGCTGACTTTTTGATGTCTGGCTGTATTGTGTGAATAAAAGTTAATAGTTAGATATAGATTCATTTACGGTGAAAACAATATTTGTGAGATGAAAATGGATGCATAGTTTTTAATCTTAATCTAGAAGGCCAAATATGAAATGGTAAGTTGAAATTCTGGTGCGAAAGCAGACGCTGATTTTAAGTCTTAGGTTTTAGATAGTATCATATGGTTATTTGTAATAAATCATGATATACTCTCTCAAAGAGAAAATTCTCTACCCCCGGGGCAGAAATAACCGGTCCAGGGTAGAGTCAAACAAGAAGTCAGGGCGGATTTCTCTACCTCCGGGGCAGAAATGACCGGTCCAGGGTAGAGTCAAACAAGAAGTCAGGGCGGATTTCTCTACCCCAGAGGCGAGAATAACCAGCTTAGGGTAGACATTATCGAGATATTACAGGAGGATATCTATGATTTTTGGAATGACATTTTATCAATTGGCGTGGCTATTTGTGATCTATTCCTTTTTGGGATGGTGTGTGGAAGTGATCTACCACGCGGTCACTTGGGGCGAGGTTACGAACCGTGGATTTTTGAATGGACCGGTTTGCCCGGTATATGGATTCGGGGTTGTGAGTGTGTTTGCATTGATCAATCTGATCCAGCCTGAAGGGACACAGATGAGTGATCTGTTGGTTTACGTGTTCGGCGTGATTTTAGCAACATTAATTGAGTTGGTCGCAGGCTGGCTTCTTGATATATGCTTTCATGCAAGATGGTGGGATTATTCCAAGCAACCATTTAATTTTCGTGGATATATATGTTTGGAGTTTTCATTGATCTGGGGATTTGCAATCTTGTTTGTGGTCCGGATCTTCCAGAAATATATTGACAAGCTGATCACGGGGCATGACAGCAGTGTACTTGGGTGGACCATTCTGGTGATATTATACGTTGTGTATTTTGTTGACTTTGTTGTTACGGTAGCAGTGATTCGAGGATTTAATAAGAAGCTTGGACAGCTTGATAAGCTTAGTGGCGATCTTCGGATTGTCAGTGATAAGGTAAGTGAGAAACTTGGTGAGACAACGATCGAAACAGCACAAAATATTGGAGAAGGCAGAGTACAGGCTGCTTTAGCTAAGGCGGAATTACGGGATAGAGTAGATTCTCTGAAGGACAATTTAAGCACGTCAGAAATGAAAGAGAAAGTTGGTTCTTTGAAGGATAGCTTAAGCACGTCAGAAATGAAAGAGAAAGTCGGTTCTTTGAAGGATAGCTTAAGCACGTCAGAATTGCGTGCAGCGCTTAGTTCTTTGAAAGAAAATATTAGCGCAGAAGAGTATAGAGAAGTGATTCGCACGAAGAGAGCAGAGTTGCAGAAGAAATATGAAGAATTAGTTGGTTCTATGACCAAGCACCGTCTTTTTGGACAGGGGCGTTTGCTTCGGGCATTCCCTGATATGAAGCATAGAAAATATCAGGATATTGTGGTAAAATTAAAAGAAAAAATGCGCGATTAAATATGTGATAACATGATAATTTTTAATGTGCGAAGTTTGAGTTAAAAATAAAAAGGGAAATACGAAATATTTTTTGGTAAGCAAAAAGAAGCTGAGCAAGGATCATAAGTTTAGTTATAGTTATCATGTGAAAACATATAAGAACTATTTGCCATATCACTTCAAAAAATAGAGGCAACTATGAGAAAATATTTGTGACTTTTAAGCAATATTAATGGAAGACTGACGTAGATAATGGACACACCATTCCGATTACGTCAGATGGTATCGTAAATGGATATTAATAAAAAACTCCCCTGCAACGCTTTGCCGGGGAGTTTTTTAGTTTGAGTAAATTTATAGATGCAGTCTATCCAAAATAGCCCTGGGACTGTTTGCCATCTTCTTTTGCTTGACCGTATGTTTTGTAATGCTCGATTACTTCTGCCATCTGCTCATCAGACAATACATTTGGCGTAGAGATTGCCATTGCGCGCCACTGAACCTGTGCGCACCACTCGCAAGTATTTGCGATGGCAAATGCCTTTTCTAAGGAATCGCCGTAAGCGACCATTCCGTGATTTGCCATGAGAAGTGCTTTGCTGTCAGATTCGCGTAAGCATTTGCGAACTTCATCAGCAAGCTCTGGAGTGCCGTAAGTCTCATATGGAACCGTAGGAACCGTAGCAACACCAGTATCTGCGATTGCATAATGAGTCGCCTTCAGATCAACGCCGGCACATGCAAGCGTTGTGCAATACATAGAATGTGCATGGACAACGGCACGAGCGTCCGGTTTCTCTAAATAAAAGGCAGCATGTAAACTGTGTTCACTGGAAGGTGTGCGTTTGCTGTCCACAATATTGCCCTGCAGATCCATAACGACAACATCTTCTGCTGTTGTTTTTGCGTAAGGAATACCAGATGGGCTGATCACCATATATCCGGTTTCCGGGTCATACATACTGATGTTACCTGCAGTTCCAATCGTCAGACCCGATGAAATCAACTGATTTCCATAGTCAACTACCTTTTGTCTCATTTCTTCTAATAACATAATTATCCTCCGTTTCAAGTGAATGTACACTCGGTATCTTCTTAAAACGAGCCATTTCGGCGGCATTTCCGATATACTGTTTCCATTTTCTCGTCGTACACACCGTGTACGTACTGCGAAAATGTCATTGTGTATCAAAAATTCATCTTGAAATTCTTCGTTTAGATGAATTCGAGAGTACATGTGATGTTTTCGCTGTCAACATATTGAAGTGTTGGCGCGTTGACATCTTGATCTTATAAATAAAAGAAACATTGTTTCAAATGTATCCATACACGCTATTTTTAGAGTGAATAGAATATTTGCGCAACTAAAATAAGTTTAGCATAAATGAGTACGATTCTCAATCATGATTGTGAGTAAAATTGAAATAAAAGAATGCATCCGGGAAAAATTTTGATCAGATGGAGGAACACTTCCTTTTTGACAGATTTCTTGCATTTGTGGTACACTAAGCATAGTTAGCTATGGCTAACTGTCGCGCAAATAGTGAGTAGAGCTAGGCGATGTATAAAATATCTGTGCTATGATCGTGTCAAGTGATATGTGAAAAAACGAGCCAGGGAAAAGGTTTAATTGGGACCTTGAAAACTGCAGATATTTTATTTTCTGGATGGATAGGAGGAAAAAATGAGTGAAAAAATCAAAGTGACTTTGGATGGAACAGCAGAGACCATGTTGCAAAGTTTTTATGCGAGAGCAAAATATTCGCTGAAAAAGGGACATAAATTTTATGATGCGAAAGCAGTGGAACTGGTGAATAAGATAAATTATGATTTTTCGTCGGCAGAGGAAGATTCCACCATGAGCAATGGTGTTATTGCACGAACGCTTGTATTTGATGAGTTGGTAGAGGATTTTATTGATCGTAATTCAGATTGTACAATTGTAAATATTGCCTGCGGATTGGATACTAGATTTTATCGAATGGATAACGGCAAGCTGCGGTGGTACAATTTGGATCTTCCGGAGACGATCGCCGTCAGAGATCAGATTTATCAGGAATCAGGAAGGGTATCAACAATCGGGATTTCTGCCTTGGATCCGGCTTGGGCGGATCAGATTGATGCACAAGGAAAAATGTTGTTTATTATCGAAGGCCTTAGCATGTATCTGACGCCGGAAGAAAATGCGACGATGCTTGGAATTATTCGGGATCATTTTGACAATGCAACGGTGATGATGGAGTGTCTGGCCAAGAAATGGGTCAATAAAGAGGACATTGAAGAATCCATTCAAAAAACTGGAGCAAAATTTATTTTTGGAGCGGATTGTTTTGAAGATCTGGGAGATGTTGCCAAGGGATTCCGAAAGGTCAAAGACGATAATATTACACGAGGCATGACCAAGATTATTCCTGTGTTAAAGCCATTTGGCTGGTTGCCGATTATTCGTAAAATGACGCAGAAAATTTTGATTTTTGAGAAGGTGCAAGAGTAGTGATTTGCAGCGCCCGTGGTAGAGAAAACGTCGGTCATAGCCGAAGAATTTCTACCTCGATAGGAGAAATCCAGTGCCCGGGGTAGAGAAAACGTTGGTCATAGCCGGAGAATCTCTACCATGAGAGGAGAAATCAAGCATCCAAGGTAGAGATAATATTGGGATATGCCGAGAAAGTTCTAAACTGCGGTAAGAAATCAAGTGCTCGAGGTTCTTTATTACCAGATCAAGTTTTCCTAAAACTATTTCACGGTAATATGAATTACCGGACGCAAACCGCCGTTTACAACATAATCATCAAACACTTTGTGCCTCGCTTTGTTGACGCTACCGTAATCGCCGCCTTTTGTATCAAAGGCATCATTGTCTTCGCTCACCTAAGATATATGTAGTGTAAAGCGATCATTTCTGTTACAATTTGACATAATTCACCACTATGATTCGACAAATGTGTTATAATAAATATTGGGATTTATGGAAATACGCAACAAAAGCCTGAATCAGGCGGCCAGGTATAAAGCGTTATTGTTAAGAGTGTGGAGGTAAAAAATGAATAAAGAGATAATACTTGATCCGGAAATAAAAGCGATGTTTGAATTATTAGCGGAGGATGCATCTACCATGGAAGCGTGCATGGCTAAGATCAAACGTTCTCTTTCTATTGCGGCAGAACTTTTTCATATAAATAAAGTGGAACTTAAGCTAGAGGCACCGGGCAGTAAACTTTGTCCGGAGGGACAGCGTGCCGTAGAAATTTTGTATGACACAGGGGATGTATCTGACGGTGAACCGAATATTTCGGTATTCCCGTTACCGTCCGGCGGAACGGTAACGATCATGGATTATCCGCGTGACCAAAGCAAGTTTTCATCCAAAGAATTGGAATTGCATAATATGTTATTACGCCAAATTTTTTATAAGATCAGCAGAACGATGACGCAGAACTTACTGCAGCAGGTTATGATGACGGATATGAGTACCGGTGTAGCAAATCAGGATTATTTAATGCATTTTGCCGGAGGATTGATCGCTTCCGGGCAAATTGCAAATTACAATATTATATTTTTTAATGTACATAATTTTAAATATGTCAATAAAGTGTTTTCTTATGAGCAGGGTGATATTATCCTGCGTAATTATGCCCTGCATATCAAAAATATAATGGGAAATGATGAAATTGTTGCAAGATTAGGTGGAGATAATTTTGTGCTTGTTTTTCACAAGGAACGCCGCGAAAAATTGATCGAACAGCTTCAGAATATCAGGATACATCATCAATGGCAAATGAAAGAGCGGGAATTTGTGTTTGGAGCAACGATCGGTGTCAGCAATTTGAATGGCATCACAGTACCGCGTGCCATCATGGGAAGAGCCAGCATTGCTTATCAGGCAGCCAGACAAAAAGGGGTTGGCAGCGTGGTAGAGTTTTCGCCGGAGATCGAACAGGAAATACTAGCCAATCAGAGCATTGTGTCCAATTTCCTTCCGGCATTACAGGCAAAGGAATTTGTCATATATTACCAGCCTAAAGTCAACGTCGCAGATCGGACAATGTATGGTGCAGAGGCTTTGGTTCGTTGGATCAGAAATGGAAAGATGGTACCGCCAATGCAGTTTATTCCACAGTTGGAGCGCGAGGGAAGCGTGTGCAAACTTGATTACTATGTGTTGGAAAGTGTCTGTGCTTTTTTGAAAGATCGACAGAACAAGGGGCTTTCGGTTGTGCCGATTTCAGTGAACTATTCCAGAAGACATTTGGAGGAAGAAAATCTCGTTGAACGTACTTTGGAGATTATTGACCGCTATGGTGTTGATCATCATTTGATCGAGATCGAGCTTACCGAAAGTGAAGATTTCCAAAATTATGAGATCATGTCTGGAATTATTGATGAGTTCAAGGCGAATGGCATTGGAACCTCGATTGACGATTTCGGAACCGGTTTTTCTTCACTCAATATGATCAAAGAAGTTGATCTCGAGACGATAAAAATAGACAAATCCTTTATTCCGTTGGAAACGGATTACCCGGGAAAAGACCGAGATCTTGTTATGTTTCACAGCATTGTGCAGCTCATCAATGAACTGGATAAGAAATCCATTGCTGAGGGGGTTGAGACGGTGGAGCAGCTTGAATATCTGAAAGGAGTTGGTTGCGATATCGTGCAGGGCTATGTGTTCGACAAACCTCTGCCACAGGAAATATTTGAAGAGCGATTAGCGAGTGCGCATCCATATGAGAATATTTAAAGAGCGATTAGCAAGTGCGCATCCGTATGAGAATATTTAAAGAGCGATTAGCGAGTGCGCATCCGTATGAGAATATTTGAAGAGCCGTTAGTAAACATTCGGATTGATAAAAGAAATTGGGAGGTGTTCCGCTGTGGAAGATATGAAACAAATACATGATTTCGCCGCTAAACGGAGCGATAAGCTTCGCGACCGGAATACTAATTGCACGGTTGTCCCTTTTCCGGAATTCGCCGCATTGAAAGCGGAAGTAGAAAAATTGCGAGTTGAAATTTCCATGCTTTTGCTTGAGCGGGATGAATTACGCTTTGTAATCTGCAAAAACATAGAAACGGCATATATGCTTGCTCTTGGCAGCCTTGAATACAAAGCTTTTGAATTGAACTGTAATGTGTTGCGTATCAAAAGAAAAATTGATCTTATCCAAGCAAAGAAAAATCGACAGGAAAAGATTGCGTTATCAGCCATTGATAAATTGCTTGATAAAGAGTTTGCCGGTTTTCAGTGTCAGCTCAATGAGCAGATCGATAAGATGAATAAGGCTCTTGATCATAGTCAGGGACATGTTCTCACGGATGAAGAGACCAAGCAGATAAAGAAATTGTATCGCAGCATTGTAAAGGCTCTGCATCCCGATCTGCATCCGGAGATTACACCTGCACAGATGCAGTTGTTTCAAAACGCAGTACAAGCGTATGAAAATGGTGATATAGGGAATCTTCTCATCATCAGTGAGATGGTAGCGGGACCTGTTGTTCCGGAACAAAGTGAAAGTGGGTTATCCATTCTTACTAAAGACAAGGAACGGCTGACTAAAACGTTGGAACTTATCCGTGAACAAATTGCAAATATAAAATCGGAATATCCGTACACAATGAAGGAACTGGTGAATGCCCCGGAACAGGTGGCTGAAAAACGGACGGAACTTGAGAAAATGATAGAGGAATTGAAAGAAGCATATGATCTGTATGCTGGAAGATTGAAAGAAATGTTGAGGTGATAGGATGAGTAATATCGTAAAAACAGATGGCGGCAGTCTTGCAAGCCTACTTCATGGCAAAGGCGGCGGCCTTACTATACCGAAACCTTATGAACGTGATATCTTTTTGTTTGATACTTTTATTGCCGGGACAACGCACATTGAAGGTATTGAGGAATTGGCTCAGTATCTTAATGTTAACGATAAGTTGGATTTTTATCGTGAGCCACATAATCGTTTCGATCCCCAAGCGATAGTGATAAAAAACAGTAATGGGGTCAAAATTGGATATGTACCCAGAGAGGATAATGTAGTATTTTCACGTTTGATGGATGCAGGAAAACTACTCTTTGGGAAAATCACTGCCAAGGAAACCAAGGGAAAATGGATTAAAATCAAGATAGGCATTTATCTGCATGAGTAGGCGATCTCTGCCGGCAGAAATCGCTATGTTGTGGCTGCAAAATACAATATAATCATTGACATAATAAGCAATATGTGGTCGTGTGAGGTGATTTTGGAAGTGCGAAATTTGAGTTCATGTTATAAATTATAGCTTGTAAATCGCTTTAAGTTATCGAGATGGCACCACGTTATCGGTTGGCCATGATCTCCTAAGAGCCATATAAGAAATTAAAAAGTTTGCAAGCCAACCGGCCGGTACAGCCAGCCAGACAAATGCAATGCCAAAACGAGGTGCAAAGATCAAAGCAACGGACAGTCGAATCGCAAGGTTTACCATGTTTGCCAGGAGGAATGGCCGCATGATTCCCAGACCACGAAGGACTCCATCGGTTGCCATTTTGATTCCCATAAAGATAAAGAAACAACCAAGCCATCTCATATAATCTCCGGATACCTGATAGGCAAAAGCTGTTCCGTCTTTACCGAGAAATAGAGAGGAAATTTGCGTATGCAGCGTTTCGATGATGATGAAAGCAAGTACTGCAAAGCATACATCCAATACTAATGCGGCTTGGTATCCTTTTTTGATACGCCGTGGTTTGTTTGCACCGAGATTCTGGGAAACATATGGAGACACTGCATTGCCGATGGATACAAAGATCAGGGAAAAAACATTTTCTATCCGCATCGTCGCCGCATATCCCGCAAGTGCCTGTGTGCCAAAAGGATTTACAACTGCCTGTACGATCATCATACCGATAGATACCGTGGACTGCTGGAGAACCGACGGAACAGCGATCCGCAGCATGGAACGCAGCTCGTGGCAGTCAAATCGGCGGAATGGGCTATTATAACGTCGCATCCGAAAGAAGAAGATCAAAAACGACAATACGGCGGAAATGCCTTGGGCGATCAAGGTTGCAAGTGCCGCACCGAACACGCCAAGACCAAGACCGGCTACCATCCAAAGATCCATAAATATATTTAAGATAGACGAGAATATCAGGAGTGCTAGTGGAATCTTTGATTCGCCTATGGAAGTAAACATCGTTGAAAGAACGTTATACATAAACAAAAACGGAAATCCCACAAAATAGATCCGAAGATATAAAACGGCATCATGCATTATATCGGCAGGGGTTTGTAATATACGCATCATCGAGTAGGAAAAGAAATAGCCAAAAACACCAAGGATTACACTTAGAATTAGAAAGCTAAGCAAGGATGTTGACACGATGGTCTTCATTTTCCCATACTCTCTGGCACCGAAATAGCGGCTCACGAGTACACCGGCACCGACACCGGCTCCCAACGCCGCGCAAATAAAAACATTAGTCAGAGCTGCACATGCACCGATAGCTGCCAGTGCAGAGGAGCCAACGAATTGACCGACGATGATGGAGTCGGCCATATTGTATATTTGCTGAAAAAAGCTGCCTAGGATCATTGGCAATGCGAAAATTGTCAGTGCTTTCAGAGGCGCATCTGTGATTAAATACTCATCTTTTGACATAACTGTATTCCTCCATAAGTTTCGTGAGTTTACTTGTTCTATCTTATCCGATTTTTGCATCTGCAAAACGTAAGTCCCAAGGTGCGTTACGAAGCTTCGATTTACTTTGTTATTAATTCAAAATGATTACGGTTTGTTTTTAGTAATCCTTCCTTTTGCAACTTTGATAATTCTACGGACATAGCGGCTCTTTCTACACAAAGGAAATCTGCCAGTTGCTGTCTGTCAAATGGGATATCAAAAGAAAGCGATGATTTTTTGACGGATTCAGATGAGAGATAGGATAACAGCTTATCTCTGGTCGATCGTTTGCTGACATGAGTGATCTTGTCGTTAAGGATCAGTATCTTATTTGCCAGTACACAGACCAGATTTCGGATCAGTTTTTGATGGTGATCGCAGGCGGTTGGGCAGGATGTCAGAAGACGTTTGATATTCAAAAAGAGAATATCACAATCTTCTTCAGCGACAACACTGATATTTAATACTGTGCCCGGGGTTGCGGCATATGGTTCTCCGAAAAAATCTCCCGCATTGCATTTTGAAAGGATATTGCGATGTCCCCAAAGGTCCTCCTGAATGATTAGTGTTGAGCCGGCTAGTACAAGTCCCATCACGTCTGTCGAATCTCCTGCTTTAAAAATATAGGATCTAGAAGCCTTGGATACTTTAACTGCATTCACACAATGAAGTATAGACAGAATTTCAGTATCATTCAGTTCCATGAAGAACGGACAACTTCTCAAAATCGGTAAATATTTTTCCATAAAAATCTCCATTCTGCCATCTTTGGCTGGCGGCACAACTTTCTTTCACATTATTTACTCCTTGTTTGAAATCAAACATACATGTTGCAATAATTATAATATGATTGCATCAGAAAAGCAAAAATATAATATTTGAGGAGGACAAACATGATTAGAAAGATTATCCATATAGACGAAGAAAAGTGTAACGGCTGTGGTATCTGCGCCAATGCCTGCCATGAAGGTGCAATTGATATCATAGATGGAAAAGCAAAGCTCGTAAGAGAGCATTTTTGTGACGGGCTGGGAGATTGCCTTCCTGCTTGTCCGACCGGAGCAATTACTTTTGAAGAGAGAGAAGCCCCGGAATATGATGAAGAGGCAGTGAAGGAAGCGCAGAAGAAAAAGGAACTGCAAGAAAAGATGAAGCATATGCATGAGGGGGGATGTCCTGGCTCCAGAATCCATATGATGGATCATAAAGAGGATGCCCCGGAAAATGTAACCATGCCTGCACAAGTATCACAACTGGGCAACTGGCCGGTTCAGATTAAACTGGCGCCTGTGAATGCACCGTATTTCGATGGTGCAAAGCTGCTGATTGCAGCGGATTGTACAGCCTATGCCTACGCTAACTTTCATCACGAATTTATTCGAGGAAAAGTGACGCTGATTGGATGTCCGAAACTAGATGCTGTGGATTACAGTGAAAAACTGACACAGATCATTGCAAATAATGATATCCGGTCTGTGACAATCGTGAGAATGGAAGTGCCTTGCTGCGGAGGTCTTGAGATGGCGGCAAAGAAAGCACTCCAGGAAAGTGGTAAATTTATTCAGTGGCAGGTAGTGACCATTGGAATTGACGGTACGATCAAAGAATAATAGAAAAGGAGCCTTAAAAATAGTAAGTAGGTGGAGTAAATTGATTGGAAATTATGTATAAAAGGATACAAAGAACGATAATGGCCATAGTGATTCCAATCAATATACCGATGTGTTTTGGAAGGTGCGGCTGTTCATTGACCGATGCTAATTCAGCAGTGTCTATGTAATGTGCCGCAGCTTCTTGATACGTTATATCCGGGTTTTGCTCTAGATCGCTCATAATATCCTGCATTAGTATTTTGCGAAGTTGTTTTTGTTCACCAGATATAAACATACCTGATGGGTATGCCTGCTTTACAATTTTTTGAATTTGACGTCTGTTTAGCATAATTACCTCCTCTAAGGTCAAGTGTTTTTGTAATCGCATTTATGTCCACATATTAATTACTCAAACTTCCCATATCTCAAATTTCCAACGACCACATATTGCTTATTATGTCAATGACTATAGTGCATTTTGCAGCCACCAAAGAGTGATTTCTGCCATCTGAGAACTATAGTAATTGCCTTGCCGCATTTTGTTTTTACAGTGATTTCTAAATTTTGTTGTCTCTGATGGATGATTTACATGCCTTACGGAGAACTCGAAGTCCCGGAAGCAAGGTATTCATCATTTTTGAAAGGGACTTTGCGCTCGTCGTTACTTATGTCTCGTACTTCAGAGACATTAAGTAACGTGACGTAGCGCATCGTAGCGAAAGCGTCCCGTCCAAAAATTGATGATACCTTGCTAAACCGGGACATCTCAGACACTCCTTCAGGCTTGTATACATCAGAGACTTAACAAAATAAGAAATCACGTAAAAACGTTGCGTTCTGCGGCAATTATCTTAGTTCGCGGATGACAGAACAATTTAGTTTGTCATCTGCAAAATGTTCTATTTATTGCCAACATAATATGCAATATATGGCTGTGAGACTTTGATGTGTGGGAAGTTTGAGCCAAGTATATTATTTGCCTCGCTCAGCCATTAATAATTCAATCTCGTCTTCATTAATACCAACCATAGCTTCTCCAAGATCCTCAGAAAGTTCTGCGATCATCTTCGCATCGGTATAATTTGTAACTGCTTTTACGATCGCATTTGCACGTTTCTCCGGATTACCGGACTTGAAGATACCGGATCCTACAAAGACACCTTCTGCACCAAGCTGCATCATCAATGCGGCATCTGCAGGAGTTGCAACACCACCTGCTGCAAAGTTTACAACCGGCAGTCTCTTGTGCTCATGTACATACTGAACCAGCTCATATGGTACTCGAAGTTGTTTGGCTTCATCAAACAGTTCATCCTCGCGCATAGCGGAAATCTTAGCAATTGCACTGTTCATCATACGCATATGACGCACTGCCTGAACAACATCACCGGTTCCCGGCTCACCCTTGGTACGGATCATGGAAGCTCCCTCGTTGATACGGCGAAGTGCCTCTCCTAAATCCTTAGCGCCACATACAAACGGAACGCGGAACTTTGTCTTGTCAATATGGTAAACATCATCTGCCGGAGAAAGTACCTCACTCTCATCAATGTAATCAATTTCAATTGCCTCTAATAACTGCGCCTCTACAAAATGACCGATACGGCATTTCGCCATAACCGGAATAGATACTGCTTCCTGAATACCACGGATCATTTTCGGATCACTCATACGTGATACACCTCCGGCTGCACGAATATCTGCCGGGATTCTCTCCAATGCCATAACAGCACACGCACCTGCTGCCTCAGCGATCTTTGCCTGCTCCGGAGTCGTAACATCCATGATCACGCCACCTTTTAACATCTGTGCCAATTCTTTGTTTAATTCATACTGTCTGCTCATACTATCCTCATTTCTGCACACATTTTCAAGCGTTTCAATATTGTATCAAGTGTGCACAGACACAATATTCTCATAACACCATTTTCTTTACTCAAGCTTCAGACAGCAGCTCCGGCTGTGCGAAGTTTGATTTCTTTACATAAGGCATCCCGACAAAACTTATCGGAATTATTTGCAAATGTAACTGAAGTAAAGTATACTATAATCTGACCATGTGAAAATACCCAATTTAACCATAGTCAGTATAGTCAGTTTGGAGGATATAATACCAATGCTTACATATTCATTTACTAATATAGGGTCAGATAGCCTGTACCACCATCTGTACCAATGTATCCGCGAGGATATTTTATGCGGTAATCTGACCGCCGAGACAAAGCTGCCATCAAAGCGTAGTTTTGCCAAAAATCTAGGGGTTAGCAATATTACCGTAGAAAATGCCTACGCCCAGCTTCAAGCCGAAGGATACATTTACTCCATTCCCAAGAAAGGGTTTTATGTCAGAAATTTATCTGACCTTACTCTCTCCATATCGCAAACAACATCTTCCACTTCGAACAGTCTACGTATGCCCGACAAATATAAGGTGGATCTTGCCAGCAACCAAATGAATCCGGAGCAATTTCCATTTTCTGTCTGGTCTAAACTGATCCGCGAGACTCTTCTCAACCGTCACGTGGAACTGATGCAGACACCTCCTTGGGGTGGCGTATGGGATCTTCGTCACGCCATCTGCACACAGCTCAAAGATTTTCGAGGTATGGACGTGACACCGGAGCAGATCATTATCGGTGCCGGAACCGAGTATCTATACGGTCTTCTGATTCAATTATTCGGTCAGGACAAAGTCTATGCAGTTGAGAATCCCGGCTACCATAAGATTGCGAAAATATATGAAAATAGTCGTGTCAAATATTGCTATATACCGATCAGTGCTAAGGGTATCGATGCACTGGAATTAGAATCTTCCGGAGCACAAATTGTACATCTGTCACCGTCCCACCATTTTCCGACCGGCATCGTCACTCCGATCGGGACCCGCTATGAACTGTTGGCTTGGGCAACCAGGCAGCCGGGCCGGTATATCATTGAAGATGATTATGATTCAGAATTTCGATTATCCGGCAAACCTATCCCAACGCTGCAAAGTATCGACCAATCAGAACGTGTCATTTATATGAACACCTTTACCAAAAGCCTTTCTTCAACCATACGAATCAGCTATATGGTATTGCCTAAACATTTGCTGGAACAGTTTGCAAAACGCCTGTCCTTTTACTCTTGTACCGTATCCAACTTTGAGCAGTATACGTTGGCACGTTTTATTGAAGACCGTTATTTCGAAAAACATATTAACCGTATGCGTACTTATTATCGCAAAATACGTGACGAACTGCTGGATGCCATTGCTAATAGCGCACTTGCCACACATTGTAATATCGCAGAAGAAGATTCAGGACTTCACTTTCTGCTGCATATTGATACCTCACTCCCAGATGATGCTTTGTCTGCAAAAGCAAAAGAATGTGGTCTTCACCTATCTTTTTTGTCCGAATATTATGAAAAAGGAAGCCCTAATATTCCGGCACATACACTGATCATTAATTATTCCGGCCTGACCAGCGAAAAAATCCCTCAAGTGATCACACTGCTATCCAAGTGTATTCTCACTTAAGGGATCTGAAAAGATGGTTTGCTATTTTGCCGCCATTTTACTCTGGCAGCAAATGCGGATTGATTTGCACCACACCTTGCTTACTCTGGCAGCAAATGCGGATTGACGTGCACCACACCTTGCCTACTCCGACAGCAAATGCGGATTGACATGCACCATAACATGCTTTACCTTTGGGAAATTGCGTTCTATCGCGTCATGTACATGTTCTGCGATCTCATGTGCCTCAAATAACGTTTTGTTGCCATCTGCACTGATCTCAATATCAACATAGATCTTATTTCCAAACACACGAGTACGCATAATATCAACATGAAGCACACCTTCTTCTCTACAGGCACACTCCCGAAGCTCATTCTCCAATGCATCATCACAGGCATGATCAACCATTTTGTCCGTTGCGTCCATAAAAATATCATACGCTGCCTTTACAATAAACAAACAGATTACTACACTGGCAATAGAATCAAGAACCGGAAATCCTAAACGTGCTCCAACAATACCAATCAAAGCACCAACAGAAGAAAATGCATCCGATCGATGATGCCAGGCATCCGCCATCAGTGCTCCGGAATCCACACGTTTCGCATGATATTTAGTATACTGAAACATTGCTTCTTTCGAAATAATAGACAATATTGCCGCAGCTGCTGCAAGCAGTCCCGGTGTCTGCAAATGTGCATAATCTCCCGCTATAATATTTTTGACAGCTCCATAGCCAATTCCAATACCGGTAAGACACAAAATATTTGCAAGCAGAAGTGCCGCAATACACTCCAACCGTTCATGTCCATATGGATGCTCCTTATCAGAAGCCTGTGCAGACAACTTCACTCCAACGATCACAATAATACTGCTAAACACATCCGATGCAGAATGAACCGCATCACTGACCATCGCTCCGGAATGAGCGATCACACCGGCTAGCAATTTGATCAATGACAATATTGTATTGCCAAAAATACTTACAATGCACACCCGCATTGCTACTGTTTCCATATTGTCTTTGTTGTTTTGATTGCTCATAATAACCTCTCCAATAAAAAATAAAAAAAGCAAAGCCAGCGCTTTGCGATGATGCCACGCTACACAACAGCAATTTCCTATTAATTAAAAAACATCCGCGAAGAACCAGTAATACTACTGTCCCGCGGATGAAACAATTCATTCCACTGTCACGATGTGACCCGGCCCCAGATAAGATATCCGGCCTGTTCAGTTTGTACTGTAGCTAAATGCAGTGCAAAGAGTTTTCGTAGCCACTCCATAATTGAAGTTCTATATATTATATGTACGTTATCATTAAAAGTCAACACTAATCTTTCTTATACAAAACAAATCTTTCTTATATAAAACAAACCCCTCTCGTCTCGCCAAAATGTTCTTTGACGAAACGAGAGAAGTTAGTATGATTGCGATTATTTAGACAGCCTGCTTTCTCCGGTTGCGTAGTCGATCGTAACGCCCGGCTGCACATTATAAACGAATACATGGAAACATATTCCCTTACCTTTATCTTCCACAGAATAAGCTTCCATCTCGACTCCTTCTGCCACTAGATTATCACCCTTAAAAACAGGGGTAACACGATACAAAACATGGTGATCTGTATCTTTAACATAATCTGCCACTTCATCCTCAAAAGGAAGCATTCCGTCTACATTTAAATATCTAGTCCCCGTGATCAGATTTTTTTTGTTTGCATTTTCACCTGCCAATTGAAATCCGATCAAATGACAGCGGTTATACAAATATTTGCCATCCACGACATCGTATTTAACAGTGTTCCATCCACTAGGCTTTACCATACCGATCGCACCACGTTTCTCCGTCGGCATAAGCTCTTTGCATATATTGGCATAAGCTGTGCCACAACGTCCCAATGCATCCAGACGATGATAATTCTCAAATGCTTTGGTGTTGTTTTTTTCACGGGTTGTGAAATTCGGAACATTATCATTCAGTTCCACATATGGTTCCCCGTTGTACGCCGCATGATCTTTTAAATTATCTAAAGACTGCGTTGCACTGTCGGAATCTTTCCCATCCGCATCTTTTGCCGAGGAACTTTCTCCTTCTGAGCGATCCTGCTGTGGCGCGGTTGTCTTTAACGCCTCTTTCGCCGCATATTTAGCAACCTTAACAACCTCTGTAGAGGAGCAACCGCAAAGTGCTGTCATCAGTCCCAAAACACACCCAAAACGAATCACCCACTGCATTCTTTTGTTTGTTCTATTTTCCATATCCGTAACCTCGTCCGTAAGACTTTACAACCACTTATAAATCTCTTAAATACCTAATAACTCTTCTGCGTGTTTCACTTCTTCCTGGGTCGGTGGATTAACGCCTTTCAGCGGATAATCAATTCCAAGCTGTTCCCATTTAAATACACCCAGTGTATGATACGGCAAAATTTCTACGCGCTCTACCGTCTTTAATGTTTGGATAAATTCCCGCATTTCGATCAGATATTTATCCTGACTGTTATCCCCCGGGATGAGCACATGACGGATCCACATTGGCTGCCCCATATCCGACATCTCTCTTGCCATCTCTTTGATATTTTCCCCGGTTTGTCCGGTAAGTGTCTGATGTACCTTCTCATCAATGTGCTTAATATCCAGCATAACAAGATCTGTTACTTCCATCAATTTTTTCCACTTAGAATAAAACGGCTCTTCTCTGGTAAACGGGTTTCCACTTGTATCAAGCGTCGTATGAATCCCCTTTTCTTTCGCCAAAGTAAATATCTCTGTCAGAAAGTCGATCTGCAAAAGCGGTTCTCCGCCACTAATGGTGATCCCCCCGTCTTTGCCCCAATAATTGCGATAGCGCCAAGCCTTATCAATTAATTCTTTGGCAGTATATAGAGTTCCCTTTTGCATATCCCACGTATCCGGATTATGGCAAAACTGACAACGCATTGCGCAGCCACTCAAAAAAATAATATATCGCACACCGGGACCATCTGCAGATCCAAAACTCTCTAATGAATGTACATAACCTTTTGTTTGTTCCATCGTTTTCTTTCCTTTCTAAGTCCACCTCTGTAGCAGAAAAGGAGCAGCCCTTTATAGAAAAGACTGCCCCATATTTCTTTGGTTTATACAGATCATACATGCCGAAAACATTCTCAAAGATGAATATTTCATCGCATATGCCGTCGCATTCTCAAGTCATTTTGAAAATGTGCTTCGCTGCAACTTACAGAGACTCATGACATGTTCTGGCAATTACATCGAGCTGCTGCTCTCTTGTCAAGTCGATAAACTTAACTGCATAACCGGACACGCGGATCGTGAAGTTTGCATACTCTTCTTTCTCCGGATGCTCCATAGCGTCGATCAGCTTCTCTTTGCCAAACACATTGACATTCAGATGATGTGCACCCTGATCGAAGTATCCATCCATAACCTGAACAAGATTCTTTATACGCTCATCCGGATTGTGTCCCAATGCATCCGGGTTGATCGTCTGCGTATTAGAAATACCATCCAATGCTTCCTCATATGGCAATTTTGCTACAGAGTTCAAGGATGCCAGCAAACCATTCTGCTCAGCACCGTATGCAGGGTTAGCACCTGGTGAAAGTGGCTCTCCTGCTTTTCTTCCATCCGGAAGGGAACCGGTTGCCTTACCATATACAACGTTAGAAGTAATTGTAAGGATTGATGTGGTAGGCTCAGAGTCACGGTAAGTGTGGCAGTTACGAAGCTTTCTCATGAACTCACGAAGCAGCCATACTGCGATCTCGTCTGCACGCTCATCATCGTTACCATATCTAGGGAAATCCCCATCGATCTCATAATCTACGGCTAATCCATCCTCATCACGGATCACTTTTACCTTAGCATACTTGATAGCTGACAGAGAATCTACAACGTGTGAGAAACCTGCAATACCGGTAGCAAATGTTCTTCTTACATCGGTATCGATAAGTGCCATCTGAGATGCCTCGTAGTAATATTTATCATGCATATAATGGATCATGTTCAATGTCTCTACATAAGTCTGTGCGAGCCATGTCATCATCTCATCATATTTTTCCATAACTTCATCGTAATCAAGATACTCGGATGTGATCGGACGATACTTCGGTCCAACCTGCTCCTTGGTCTTCTCATCAACACCACCGTTGATCGCATAAAGCAAGCACTTAGCAAGGTTTGCTCTAGCACCGAAGAACTGAATCTCTTTACCTGTCTCTGTTGCAGATACACAGCAGCATACAGAATAATCATCGCCCCATACCGGACGCATAACATCATCATTCTCGTACTGTACGGAACTTGTTGCAATAGAAATATGAGCTGCATATTTCTTGAATGCTTCCGGCAAGTTAGAGGAATACAATACTGTTAAGTTAGGCTCTGGAGAAGGTCCCATGTTCTCTAACGTATGCAGGAAACGGAAACATGTCTTCGTAACCTGAGAACGTCCATCCATACCAATACCGGCTACATCTACAGTAGCCCATACAGGATCTCCGGAGAACAACTGGTTATAAGACTCAATACGAGCGAACTTAACCATACGGAATTTCATCGTAATATGATCTACTAATTCCTGTGCCTCTTTCTCTGTCAATACACCGTTTGCCATATCTCTCTCAATATAAATATCCAAGAAAGTAGATACACGACCTACGGACATTGCTGCACCGTTCTGTGTCTTGATCGCTGCAAGATATGCAAAATATAACCACTGAAATGCTTCTTTTGCATTCTTAGCCGGTCTTGAAATATCAAAACCATAAATCTCACCAAGAGCTTTCATATCTTTTAAGCATTTGATCTGCTCAGCCAGCTCTTCGCGGATACGATAATCTTTACTACGGATTGCACGACGCTCTGTACCGGCAAAATCTTTCTGCTTCTCTTCAATCAGGTAATCCATACCGTAAAGAGCAACACGACGATAATCGCCAACGATACGTCCACGACCATACGTATCCGGAAGACCCGTTAAGATCTTGTTATGACGCATACGCTTCATCTCCGGTGTATATACCTCAAAGACAGCGTCACTGTGCGTTTTATGATATTTTGTAAAGATCTCATGCAGTTTCGGGCTTGGCTCATAACCATACATCTGACAGGACTGCTCTGCCATACGAATACCACCATAAGGCATGAACGCACGTTTCAGCGGCTTATCTGTCTGCAAACCAACAACTTGCTCTAAATCCTTAAACTCATCGCTGATATATCCGGGACCATATGCTGTAATACTTGAAACAACCTCTGTCTCCATATCAAGAACGCCGCCCTTTGCACGCTCCTCTTTCTGGAGTTTCTGGAGCTCGCCCCATAATTTATCTGTTGCATCTGTTGGTCCCTCTAAGAAAGACTCATCACCATCATATGGTTTGTAATTGTTTTGGATGAAGTCGCGTACATCAATGCCCTCTTTCCAAAGTCTTCCTTCAAAACCTTCCCATTCCTTAAAGTCTGCCATATTGACCTCCTTCTTATTGTGCCATTTGTCTCACTTGCATTCTTTCAAACATACTTTATTCATGTATATGAAGATGCGAAGTATTTATTTATCCGCAAGTTATACTAACATGAATCATCGTTTATTACAAGCTGGAAATTGATACCTTTTATCAACAATACAACATTTCTTTTTACAAAGAATTTATGCTCTGTCGATCTTTTTGAAGCAGTTCAAAAAAGTCTTCCACCGGCATAGGCTTTGCATAATAATATCCCTGCACATTATCGCAGCCAATTTTTCTTAATAATTCAACTTGCTCTTCCGTTTCAACGCCCTCTGCCAGCAGCTCCAGTCCCAACTTGTCTGCCATCGCCACAACATATTCTAAGATCAACCGACCCTTTTCGGAAACCATCATATTTTCCATAAATTTCTTGTCTAATTTGATGACATCAAATGGTGTCTCTAATAAAATATTTAAGGAAGAATAACCACTTCCAAAGTCATCCATTAACAACTTATATCCCTGTTGTTTGAGTAACTCCGCCATATTGCTGATCTGCTCATCCCCAATGGTTTCTGTAATCTCTAACTCCAGCTGTTCTTTCGGAATATCTGCCTCATGAATAGTCTGCGCCAGATAATCCATAAAAACAGTGTCTGTCAAATGCAGTCTGGACACATTCACAGAAACCGGACAATTTTTAATACCAGCTTGTTCGCACCGCTTCAAAAAATTGCATGCCTCTTTCCAAATATAGTAATCCACTTTCTTGATATAGCCATTTTCCTCAATGACCGGAATGAACTCATTCGGATAAATCATACCGCGATCCGGATGCTGCCAACGGACCAACGCCTCTGCCCCGACAATATGATTCTGTACTATACTATATTTCGGCTGCAAATACATCTGAAACTGTTTTTCATCAATTGCAGAAGGAATACTTTCCTCAATAAATTTGCGGATATATAACATTTCCTTAAATTCTTCCTGATAATAAAGAACATTGTTCATCATATTACCTTTTGCCTTTTTGCGTGCCATTGCGGCTCGATCTTCAATCTGACGCAGATCCATCTTGCGATCATTTACAATGTATACACCAATGGAATATGTCAATTTAATATTTTTGAACATTTTACAACGTGCCTGAATCTGACGAATCAACTCATCTAACTCGCTCTCATGTTGAAACTCGCTCAGCACAACAAATACATCGCTTCGTAAATTGAGATAATACTGTGTTTCATTGCATATTTCTGCAAGATTGTCTTTGATAAACTGCACTATCTGATCGCCCATCCGCTCTCCATAAATATCATTAATGATCTTAAAGCGACTGATATCAAATTGAATACATGCAATACTTTTGGAGGAATGGAGGATCAGATCGCGTACATTCGATTCAAAATGCTGGATCTTTTGAGCACGTTTCACTAAATATGTTATTTTCTCTATCTCCTGTTCGTCACAGGACGGTTCTGCCTGTTTCCCCGCCAACATGCCCGGATACGCCTGCAGCATATCTTCCAAAATCTCAATACTGGTCTGTATAGCCTGCGTACATTTCTTCTTGATCATTCCCTCACGTCGGATCGACGCCATCCCCTCTGCAGTACTAATATTATTTTCCAATATATCTGCACAATTAAATTTGCCTTCCATCCGCTCCTGAAAACGATCAACAAACTCCTCCGCGATCTTAGTTCCAAAAATTTCCCGTTCTCTATCTTTTGTATCTGAAAACCCATAGGCCAGCCCCAATACAGCAAGTGCCGCCGTAACACAACCACACACACTTCCCGTATACATTCCCGCTGCAAAACATGCCATCGTGCGATATGCCGTTTCCTGATCCATACCATAATCCGAAGCATACGTGGCAAAAATCGCCTGTGCGCAATGATAATGCTGTTTGAGCTTTGTATAAACCTTTTCCTCGTGGCTCATAGTTCCTCCCTCCTTGCCGTTTTCCGTCCAACTTCTTACCTATAATCTATCATAACAGGTCTAATGCAAAACTGCAAACAAAAAAGCAAAGCCAGCGCTTTGCTTTGCAAGAATTGCTAAAGCAATTCTTGGCGATGATGTCACGCTACACAACAGCAATTTCCTATCCCACAAAAAAGTCGCCATAGTGTGTCCGATTTTGTGGACACACTATGGCGACTTTTTTTATTTCACGCTATTCTGTCATACATAATAGCATAGAGCACTCATCCTATTTTATTTTAATACTCTTTTTCTTCGTTTTGTATCCTTTTTTATGGACAGTAACTTTAATCTTCGTTCCTTTCGTTAATTTCTTTGATAACTTAAATGAAACTACTCCTTTTGCCGAAGTTTTCTTAGTTATCTTCTTAACTTTCTTCTTGCCTTTCACAATAATCTTCTTGGAAACAACAATCGTTACTTGTGCCTTGCCAACTGTACTTACACGGATCACTTTTGTCTTTTTCTTAGCTTTAACACTAAGCTTTTTGATCTTCTTTGTCTTGGCAGTTTTTTTCGTCTGTCCAGGATTTGGTACAGGCTTTTCCGTCGGACTCACCGTAGGTGCCGGTGTCGGTTTCGACGAAGGTGATGCACTCGGTTTTACACTCGGTTCGGTTGAAGGTGTCACAGACGGAGACGGCGATGGTATAACGATCACCTCTTCGTCCTTACCGGTCTTATAAAAGTTATCAATCCATGTGTTCATCTGTGCAATGCCATTTGGACGCTGCTCCACAAAAGATTTCAAGCTGTTGTAACCTGCATATCCGTTTGTTGTATCATTACTCCAATTGTAACGGGTATAATACTGTGCAAACAATGGCTCGTATGTATTTTTAAACTGTGTCAATACTGTGGTTGCTTTGGAAGATTCAAAGTTTTTCTTAGAAAGATCCAATAATTCCTGCTTATATGCATTCCGGAATTTTTCATTCGACATTAACATAATGAAACATTGAATGCTCGGATTCATTGCCTCTTTCAAGTTCTGTCCCAGCAGTCCACGATCATTGTAATAATTTCCTTTGGCGTCTACGTTCGTATTGTAATTGTCATCGCGGATCGTATTTGCGTATGCCTCTCCTGATCCACCACATCCGCCAAAATCCAAGTCATATAAACAAAAACGGAATCTTCCATCAGCGTATGCATTATTAGGATCCACGGTTGTTGTGCGCCACATTGACCAATTCTTGCCCGGCCAGTCCCATTTATTGTTGATCCATACCTGCGCAGCAAAATAATCCATCACTGACTGCGGATCTACCAGCTTACAAAACGCCTCATAATCCGCATCATTCTTTAGGTTCTTATGCTCTGCAAAAAAGTTCATAAGATCACGATAGAAATAGTTTACATCCGTCTCTCCATCCGGAAGTGTCCCTTCATCCAATTTGTAACCATATTCCTCATCTGCATCTGCATCAGAAGCTTTATAAACAACGACGGAATCTTTGTCTACACCGTGTGTCTCTTCAAAATAGCTGTCATCAAAATCCTGCTGTAAAATATACAATCCCCAATATTCACCATCGATGTAAACAACACATGCTCTGGAACCTTGCGTCTCGCAATCCAGATCTGACAACATACTCTGCCAATAGGCATCATTGTATTTTGTACCTGCAAACGCATAATTTCCACCATTGCGAAGCACTAACTTTTTGTGCTTTGTGATCGTCTTTCCGCTATCATCTTTGGCATTCTCAAAGAATGGATATTTAAAGTTTTTCTTGCCATAATCCGCACGTGCATACAAGCGCAATCCTTTCATCAGATCCGAACGGGAATAATTTCCCTGAATACGGATACCGCAATCCTGCTGCAACTGACAGTCAAGCGTTGTTCCATCCGTTTCGAAATAATCAATATGAGCATTACGCTCCCAATCCTTACCCTTTTGATTATAATTCGCCGGCAAACGTCTCGCCTGATCGTTCATCGTGTCTGTGGTGGCTTTTGGATTCTCCTCCAAATACTTTGCCACTGCCTCATCAAAGATCTTGCCTTTTACATAGATTCCTTTTTCATAATCGAAAAGATCTTCGTAATTCATTGAAATTGACATCACAGATAGCGGGATTCCAGCTGCCTGCGCACTCTTCTGAGCGTTTTTAATATGCATTGCCACGGTACCGACGAAATATGTATTCGTCTCGACAGTTCCAAAATTGCCATTCGCATCTACCGCCACTGCTTTGACAACCGTTCCCTTATCAACGTCAGCGTCAGCCGGTGCTTTCCGTGTTGTCGTGTACGACTTTGTCCTCTTCTTCCATCTTACATTGGCATTGTCAAATAACAATGGATCTACAGCGGATACGTAATTAGCTTCCTTACTCCGATCCTTGATCGTAATACCGTCTGTGTACTCTGCTCTTGTACTGCTGGTCTTTGGATCACTGCCATCCAATGTGTAATAGATTGTCTTAGCTCCTTCACTGGTCAATGTCAACGTAAATGCCTCTGCATAAATGCCACTTCCGGCGGACATACTGACTGTGATCGGCTGCTGCTCCTCCTCAGCTGCCAACGCAGTCTGGCTCCAGCCATACGCTGCAGGTGCCGCAAAAGCAATCGTCAACCCAAGTGCCGCTGCCAATATCGGCGTCATCATGTTTCGTGTCCTCATTCTCATTACTCCTTTCTACCGATCAGCTCTCCTCTTATCGGTAATCCTATGTCTAACATGCGCAAGTGAACAAGCTCCCTTACGCCGTGAATTTGTGATATATTCAGTATAAAATGAAAAAGAGAGTACGCCTACACTCTCTTTTTCATATAAATTACCACATATTTTTTTCATTTATTTCAGAAATACTTCGGCATTGTCACCTGACAGATCAATAACCGAGTACATCATTCACAAGAATTACATGGATCCTATCTGCATGATGCGAATATCTGGTAATCAAAAACTGACAGCAGATCGTATCCGGAGACTTGCAATCGGCACATTTACCAGTCAAGCGACAAGGAGTCTTGATGTCAAATCGCTGCGCATTGGATGGAGCTGCAACATTTCTGGCACGTTTCATCGCCTCATCAAGATCAGAACATACCTTATTCATTCCCACAATAAATATTACCTTGTGAGGTCCCTGTGCAATGCAGGAAACTCGATTCGAGTTACCGTCTATATTTACAATAATTCCATCATTTGTCATCGCATTTGCGCTGGACAAAAATACATCTGCATCGTATGCCGCCAGAAGACTTTCGCGCGGTTCCATCTTAGCACGATCTATGTAGTGATAATTTCCTTCATTTAATGCTTGGATAAGACCGATCTCATTGGCGCTCTGACAACCACCCATAGCTACGGTACTGCCCTCACCAATAATATCTAATGCCTGTTTTAATGCCTCTTCCTTGTCTTTTGCATAATACCCTGTCATGTTTCTTGACTCGAGACCTTTGATCACAGTCTGCGCCAATACGGCATTTCTTTTTCTCACATTCTCGTTCATAATAAACCTCTTTTCTGCACACATTTATCGATATAACAAACCTTGTGTCCGGTGTACCGGGACACAAGGGAGCGGTTTGTTATTCATTATAACACATTTTGCTAATTATAGTTACATCATCTTCCACAGCCAATAGATCACGCCAAGTACCCAGCTTGAAAATATTCCATACAAAATAACCGGTCCCGCAATCTTAAATATCTGGCAGCCTTTGCCAAACACTTCACCTTCCACGCCAAACTCCAAAGCCGGCGATGCTACAGAATTTGCAAATCCGGTGATCGGAACAATGCTTCCTGCACCGCCAAACTGTCCAAGCTTTTGATACACATTAAAGCCGGTAAGCAGTATGCTGATCAGTATCAAAGAAAGTGTTCCATATAAACCTGCCAGTTCTCTGTCATTCCCCATAGACTGATACCACTGTATCAATATTTCTCCCAGCAGACAAATCGAACCACCGACAAGAAAAGCCTTAATACAATTCCAAAAACAACTGTGTTTTGGAGTCATATTACTAACATATTCGTTATAAATTTCTTTCTGTTTATTCGCATCTTTCTCAGCCAATACCTCCTCAATCGAAGGATTTGCAGCTTTTTTCTGTTCCATCTTTTCCTCTCCTTCCAATCAAAATTTCCCATCAAATTTTCCACACCACCAACAACTACATATCCACATATTGCTTTATTATGCCGGAAAATATACATACCTAAAACTTCCCATACTCGAAGTTATTGCAAAACCACATATTGCTTATTATGTCGGTAATAAATAAACTATTTTGCAGCCAATATATTTAATTATTCTGTCATCAGAGAACTAAGATAATTGCCGCAGAACGCAAAGTTTTTACGTGATTTCTTATTTTGTTAAGTCTCTGATGAATACATGCCCGAAGGATTGTCTGA
>ERZ791631.591-NODE-591-length-30116-cov-5.672233_pt1 | contig 30116 bp, 23 predicted proteins | sample MGYA00509961_ERZ791631 | MGnify/ENA primary metagenome ERZ791631 (study PRJEB30046, sample SAMN00715248) | human gut metagenome | study: EMG produced TPA metagenomics assembly of the A metagenome-wide association study of gut microbiota in type 2... | reverse complement strand
GGCCACGGGCGGAGCAGAGCCCCGCCCCTACCGTGCAATTTCTTACAGAGAGGCAAGTTTAAGAATCAATCGTTCTCATCAAACCCGACCAGCAGCGGCTTCAGCTCCTCGGGCGGCAGCTTGTAATGCACGCCCTCAATGATGTGGTCCAGATCCTGCACCTCGCAGCGGGCCAGCCAGACATAACACATCATGACCAGCGTCGGGTCGGTCGAGAAGCGGAGCCACTTGCGGCACCAGTCGCAGCGGTAGTGGAAGAAGCCCTCCTTCAGCACCGAATAGGGATGATGCCCCAGCAGCGGACCATACTTCGTTCTGGCAAACCGTGCCTTGAACTCCGCAAGGTCCCGGGCCGCCAGAAGATACTCCCACTCGGCGGCGGTCAGGGCCGTGCAGTCGCGGCGCGCTGCGCTGCGTACGGCGGAATCCGGCGCGCCGATGCGGATCAGCCGCGCCGCATTGGAAACCGCCGATGTATCGCACTCCAGCTCGATCAACTCTCGCAGGCCCGGCTCGGCAGCAGGCCCATGGCCCGCCGGTGCCAGCGCCACAAGCGCCTTGTGGCGGCAGTCCTGCAAAAGCGGCTCGGCCTGTGCGGTCAGGCCCCGGTCTGGTCTGGCGTTTCGTAAGGGAGCCAGAACCTTTTCCCACGGGGTACCGGCCACTGCGGCCAGAATACCGTCCAGTCCGGTTGCCTTGGCCAGCGCATAGAGGTCGATGCAGCAGCGCTGCTGCATAAACTCGGGCAGCCGGAACAGGTAATCTCCCGGGCGGCCCGCATCCAAGCACCGCATGGCGGCGGTCAGCTCGTCCACCTCACAGCAGAGGGTGAAGTACTCATACACCTTGCTGCCTGCGCTGCGGTCATACCGGCAAAGGCTGTCATACCGGGTGTACAGGCTCTGCCGCAGCAGGCTTTCCAGCTGGGCGCGGCGGGCGTACTGGGGGTTGACATCGGCCAGCGCCGCGCTGTAGAGCGGCTGCTCCTTGAGGGCGGCGGCTAACTCAGACATTGTGCGGCAGCCCATCAGGCGGCGGTAATCCTCTGCCCGCAGGCGGCGGCCGTACAGCGCCCGCGCCTTGGCCAGCACCGCATTGCCGGAGGCATTGCTTGCCTTCGTCATTGTGCGGCCTCCCCGCTCAGGGTGCGCTGTACAAGCGCTGCGCACCATTCAGCTTCATGGCTCCGGGCGGCGGCGGTCATGGCCTCGGCGGCCTGCTGGCACTGCTGCTCCAGCGCAGCAAGGGCGGCGGCGTTGCCCTGCTCGGCAGCCTTGGCAGCAGCCTCGCAGGCGGCCTTTTCGCGGGCGTCACACTCCGCAATGATCTTCTGCTTCTGCTCGTCCAGCGCAGCCAGCCGGGCCGTGCGTTCCAGCTTGGCCTTTTCACTGGCCTTGCGCTGGGCGGCGTCCATCTCCAAAATGGCCTGCATCAGGTCGTTTACATCTTTCATGCAATGCACCTCACTCTTTGAGAGCTTTACCTGTCCTGCGGTTTCCTATTTATAGGGTCGCCCCATTTCAGGCTCAGCCGTATTATAGCACTATGACCAAATATGGCAAGTGGTTTTTGTGCAGTTTTATTTGTACAAAATCGGGATTGTGTTTTTCTTGTCAATGCAAGCGCCGCCCTCGCCTCAGCGGCGCAGCTTTGGTACAAAACGCTGCATCTGTTGCCGTAAACTTTACAGCGGCGGCGCGGCGCGCTATAATGGGCGATGGTTGCAGGAACGGCCGTTGACCGCCCCTGCACGCGCAATCACATAGAGGGGTCGGAAAATCATGTCACATTCACTATTGCATCACCGCGGCCAGATGTCCGAGGCGTTCCGCACGGTCATGTTTTTGTCCGCATCGGGCGGGCTGCAGGATGCCTACACCTACATCGGGCGCGGCAAGGTGTTTGCCAATGCCCAGACCGGCAACATCGTCCTGATGAGCCAAAGCCTGTTCGAGGGCGATTTTGCGCGGTTCGCACACTATTTTATCCCCGTGCTGTCCTTTGCGCTGGGTGTCGCGGCGGCAGAGTGCATCCGCCTGCGCTGGCGGGAAGCACAGCGCGTCCACTGGCGGCAGCTGGTGCTGCTGACGGAGATCGTACTGCTGTTCGTGGTCGGGTTCTTCCCTGCCGCGTGGGACATGGGTGCCAATGCGGTGGTATCCTTTGCCTGTGCCATGCAGGTACAGGCCTTCCGCAAGGTACACGGCTATCCGTTTGCCAGCACCATGTGCATCGGCAATCTGCGCAGCGGCATGGATTCTCTGGTGGCGTTCGGCCATACGCGGGATAAAAGCCTGCTGTACAAGGCACTGCACTATTTCGGCGTCATCCTTGTCTTTGCGCTGGGTGCCGGTGTGGGGACCCAGTGCGTAGCTGTGCTGGGCGCCAAGACGATCTGGCTGTCCTGCGCCCTGCTCGCGGTAAGCCTCTGCCTTATGTTCATCAAGGAGGAGCTTGCGGACTGAGGGCAAAAAATTCCCCGCAGACCATAGCGGTCTGCGGGGATATTTTTATGCCTGCTTGCGGGCGTGTTTGTTTTTCAGATCATTATAGACACCGTGCAGCCGCTCGCCCAGAAAGGTCAGCCCTGCCAGTGTCGGCGCGCTGAGCGCCAGCAGCACGATCAGTACCAGCACACCGCCCAGATTCAGGCGAACCAGCGGCAGCCACGGTGCCAGCAAAAGCACGCCGCCGATGCCTGCTGCCGCCATGCTGCCCCAGATAGCCCAGTGCAGCGGCGTGAACGGAATGCAGACGCCCCACAGAATCTGCAGGCCGACACAGAGGATGACCAGCGTACAGATCGTGCCCACCATCTCGGAGGGGATGTCGAACGCAAAGCCGAAGCCCTGTGCGCAGAACACCAGCAGAAAATCCGTCAGCCCGCCGGGCATGGCGGCCCGCATGACATTGCGCATAAATTTGCCGCGCACCAGCTCATGGTTCGGCTCAAGCGCCAGAAAGAATGCCGGTGCGCCGATGGTGGCAAAGGTGACGAGGGACAGCTGCAGCGGTTGGAACGGATAGGCCAGCGGCAGCCCCAGCGCCACGATGCTGAGCAGGAACGAGAAGATGTTCTTGACCAAAAACAGCGAGGCCGAGCGCTGGATGTTGTTGATGACACGCCGCCCCTCGGCCACCACGCTGGGCAGGGCCGCAAAGTCGGAGTCGAGCAGCACCAGCTGCGCGACCTGACTGGCCGCCTGCGCACCCGATGCCATAGCAATGCCGCAGTCGGCATCTTTTAACGCCAAAACGTCATTTACGCCATCTCCGGTCATGGCTACGGTGTGGCCGCGCTTTTGCAGCGCGTGGACAAGCTGGCGCTTCTGCTCAGGCGTCACACGGCCAAAGACCGTGCATTTTTCGGCGGCCTCGGCCAGCGCCTGCTCACTGCGCAGGGTGGCGGCGTCCACCCAGTGCTCGGCCCCCGCAATGCCCGCGCCTGCCGCCACATGGCTGACAGCCTGCGGGTCATCGCCCGAGATGACCTTGACATCGACTCCCTGCTTGGCAAAAAAGCGGAAGGTCTTGGGGGCATTCTCCCGGATGCGGTTCTGCAGCGGCAGCAGCGCCAAAAATTCCAGCTGCGCTGCATCCAGAGCCGCGGGCGGGTCAGGCAGGGCTGCGTTGTATTTTGCCAGCAGCAGCACACGGCGGCCCTGTGCCAGCAGCGGGGAAAGAGCGCTCGTCAGCTCCCCAGCGCGGGTCCCCGCCAAAATATCCGGTGCGCCCACCACATAACAGCCCTGCGCGCCGAAATCCTTGGCACTGTACTTGTACGCCGTGTTAAAGGGCACCGTGCGCACCGCAAGCCAGCCGGCGCTCCCCTCTCCAAAGCGGTCGGTCAGGGCGCGGCCGGTGTCGTTGTCGGGCTGCTCTCCCGCGTAGAAGGCGTGCAGGATCTCGTCCAGCGGCGCATTTTCTGCCAGCGGCAGCGGGTCATCCGCCTGCATGGCGCTCTCGGTGATTGTGCCGGTCTTGTCCACGCAGAGGGTATCCACCCGGGCAAGCGTTTCAATGCAGTTCATATCCCGCGTCAGCACCCTGCGTCTGGCAAGGCGCATCATGCTCACGGCCAGCGCCACGCTCGTCAGCAGGTAAAGCCCCTCGGGGATCATGCCGATGAGCGCCGCCACCGTGGCGTTGACGGTCTCCTTCATCGTCAGTTCCAGCACCCAGTGCTGCTTCCAGATCAGCACCGCGCCAATCGGGATAAGCGCTATGCCGATAAATTTGATCAGCCTGTCAAGGCTGCGCATCATCTCGCCCCGGGCGACACGGTGGCCGTTGGCCTGTGCCTCGGCTGTCAGCTTGCTGGCGTAGCTGTCCGCACCGACATGGGTCAGCCGCGCCGTGCAGCGCCCCGCCATGAGAAAGCTGCCTGACCGCAGCTCACCGCCCGCCTCCTTCGGCACAGCCCGGGCCTCGCCGGTGATGAGGGATTCGTTGGCCTGTGCGCTGCCGTCCAGCACAACGGCATCTGCCACGATCTGATCCCCCGCGCCGAACTCCACCACATCGTCGCGGACCAGATCATCGGAGAGCACCTCGCACCATTGGCTATCGCGCAGGCAGCGTACCCTGCGGGCCGATACAAGGGTCAGCTCATCAATGGTCTTTTTGGCGCGCAGCTGCTGCACGATGCCGATGAGGGTATTCCAGAACACGATGCCGAGAAAGCCCATGTTCAGCCACGAGCGCACGAGCGCCAGCATGACGGCCAGCACGAGAAACACAAGGTTGAAATAGGTACAGATATTGTCCCGCACGATCTCACCGGTGGTCTTGGTCTGGGAGCGGGGCGGCTGATTCGTCTGGCCCGCTGCGCGGCGCGTTTCGACCTCGGCAGCGGTCAGCCCGTGATACGATGGCATGTAGGAGGCTCCTTTCGGGTGGAATTGGGTGGGCTGTAGGGGCCGCACATGTGCGGCCCGCGGCTTTCCCGTGATGACGCGTTTGCCTTTCGGCTGCGGGCCGGGCATGCCCGGCCCCTACAGCATAAACGATCCACATCGCTTTATTATGGCAAGTATACCCATCAAGTATGAACAAAACAAGTGCCCGGCTGCATTTTGGTGCAGTCGGGCAGTTTTGTTCATATTGGCCTGCAGGGCAGCGCCGGCTTAGTCCTCCAGCGGTGCAAAGGCTGCCGTGGGGTCGGCCTCCACAGCCTCGAGATTTTCGGTCAGCTGTGCAAGCACCTTATAGAATATGGCCAGCTCGCCGGGGTCTATCCCCTCATCGGCGCGGCGCGACACATCGGCCACCACGGCCCTTACCCGCACAGCGCGGTCGCGGCCCGCATCGGTCAGCAGGTAGATAGCGTTATACTTGCCGGGCGCGCCGCACTTTTGGACCAGACCGCTGCGGACCAGATCGGCCAGCACGCGGGAGATCATCGCCGGGTCAAGGTCGCACCGCTCGGTCAGCTCTGAAAAGCGATAGCCGTCAGGGGCAGCATCAAGCTGGCAAAGCACCAGCGTGTGCCCGGCCTTCAGCTCAATGCGGTTCATGCCGTCCGTCTTGATGCGCTGGATAACCTTCTGCAGGCGGGACAGCGAGACGGACAGGCGGATAAAACGGTCATTCATATCAGACATCCTGCAGCTCGCCGCGGGAGCTTGCTTTCAGGTAGGCATAGATGAAGCCGTCCAGATCACCGTCCATGACAGCCTGCACATTGCCGCTCTCGTAGTTGGTGCGGTGATCCTTGACCAGCGTGTAGGGCATAAAGACATAGCTGCGGATCTGGTGGCCCCAAGCGATCTCATTCTGGACGCCCTTGATGTCATCAATCTTATCCTTGTGCTGCTGCAAAGCGATCTGGTACAGCTTGGCCTTCATCATCTCCATGGCGTACTCACGGTTCTGCAGCTGGCTGCGCTGGGTCTGGCAGCTGGTCACAATGCCGGTGGGCTTGTGGATCAGGCGCACGGCAGAGGAGGTCTTGTTGATGTGCTGGCCGCCGGCACCGGAGGAACGGAACACCTGCATCTCGATATCTGCGGGGTTGATCTCGATGTTGATGTTGTTGTCCAGCTCGGGCATGACCTCGAGGCTGGAGAAGCTGGTCTGGCGGCGGGCGTTGGCGTCAAACGGGCTGATGCGCACCAGACGGTGGACACCGTGCTCGCTCTTGAGCATGCCGTAGGCGTTGGGGCCCTTGACCATCATCGAGGCAGACTTGATACCAGCCTCATCACCGTCCAGCACATCCAGCACCTCAACGCTGTAGCCGTGGGCCTCGGCCCAGCGGGTGTACATGCGGTAGAGCATCTCGGCCCAGTCCTGCGCCTCGGTGCCGCCGGTACCGGCGTGGAAGGTCAGGATCGCGTTGCTGTGGTCGTACTCACCGTTGAGCATCGTCATAAGCTGCAGCTCATCAATGGCCTTTTCCACACCGTTGACAGCCTCCTCACCCTCAGCGGCGAGGGCGGGGTCGTTCTCCTCCTCGATCATCTCCAGCAGGGTCTCGGCCTCCTCATACTGGGTGGAGAGCTTGCCGAAGCGCTCCAGCTTATTTTTGACCTCACCCATCTCACTGATGATCTTCTGGCTGCGGTCCTGATCATCGTAAAAGCCGGGCATCGTCATCTGGTGCTCCAGCTCAGCCAGACGCTTTTCGCTGGCTTCGATGGAAAGGGCGTCCCGCAGGTCGTCCACAGCAGTCTTCATGCCGCCGAGTTTTGCTTTCAGTTCGTCAATGGTAATCATATAGAGTATCCCTCATCCCATAAGTTCGCATAAAATTACATAGTACCATTATAAGCGAATTGCGCAGCGTTGTAAAGAGGGCGGAACGCATAAAATATTCGCAGGGGGGGGATGTATGCCGCCCCTACAGCACAAACAGATCCATTTCACTTGTAAAATCCATCTATCTTGTAAAGTTTTTATGTTTTCTTTGCATTTATCCATTTGATGCGGTATAATGACTTTATGTTACTGGGAGGATATTCAATGACACGCTACACAGGAAACCACTGCCCTGTCTGTGAACAGGCTTTTACCGATACGGACGACATCGTTGTCTGCCCCGACTGCGGCACCCCCTACCACCGGGACTGCTGGAAAAAGGTCGGGGCCTGTATGCACCGCTCCGAGCATGCCGCCGGGTTTGAGTGGCAGCCCGAAATCGGCCCCGAGGCCGTAAAGGCCGCGCATGAGGCCACCTGCCCCAACTGCGGTACCCGCAACACGCCGGGCGCGGCCCGCTGCAGCCATTGCGGCTGTCCCCTGCCCCGCAGCGAGGGCGACAGTGCCGATGCCGCCAAGCCCGAGGAGCAGGTACCCATCTACGCCCGGGACCCCGCCGCCCTGCGTCAGGACCGCAGCGCCGCCCCCGGCCCGCACATCGAAACCTACAGCGCTGACCGGGAGGGCGGCATCTACCGCCGGGAGATCGGCCCCGAGGATACGATTGACGGCATCAAGGCTAAGGACTGGGCCGCCTATGTAGGCCGCAGCCCGATGTACTACCTGATGCAGTTTTTCCGCATGAGCATCACGAATCGCAAGGCCGCCGTCTGCCTGTCGGCGTTCCTTTTCGGCCCGGCGTACCTGTTCTACCGCAAAATGTGGAAGGAGGGTCTGCTGACTGCCGTTCTGACCATTGTGCTGAGCATTCCTACCTTTATAGAGATCATCTCGGTCTTTAATCCCTCGCTTCTCGGCGCGATGCCGCTGGGCTGGCTGCCGGTCGCTGTCAATGTCTGCGCCGTGGCATCTTGGGCGCTGAACATCATTCTGGGGCTGTTTGCGGTCTCTTGGTACCGCAGGGAGGCCAAGAAAAATATCGACCGCATCTACGCCGACTACCCTGACGGCGAGGCCCGCACCGATGCCCTGCTGCAGAAGGGCGGCACGAATCTGCTGGCGGCGCTGCTCTACTTCGGCATCATGCTGCTGCTTGCCTCGCTGGTCATCAATCTGGCCGGGCCCGGCTTTGTACAGTACGCCCTGTCGATAAGCGGCTATTAAAAGCTTTGCTGTATCCTGTCCTGCGGGACGGATGTCAGGCATCGCCCCCTGCATAAACACAGCATCACCAAAGAAAAACGCACAATACACCAATGGTGTTAAAATAGGAGGAAAATCATGAAAACTGCTCTGGTTATTATGGCTGCAGGCATTGGCTCCCGCTTCGGCGGCGGCATCAAGCAGCTGGCGGCTGTGGGTCCCAACGGCGAGATCATCATGGACTATTCCATTCATGACGCGATCGAGGCCGGCTTTGACAAGATCGTTTTTATCATCCGCCACGACATTGAGGATGCCTTCAAGGAGGCCATCGGCGACCGCATTGAGAAGATCTGCGCCGAGCTGGGCGTTGAGATCGACTACGCCTTTCAGGCGCTGGAGAATGTCCCCGCAGGGTATTCCGTGCCGGAGGGACGCTCCAAGCCTTGGGGCACCGGTCAGGCCGTGCTGGCCTGCAAGGGCATCATCAAGGAGCCGTTCGCCGTCATCAACGCCGACGACTACTACGGCAAGGAGGCCTTTGTCCAGCTGCATGACTTTTTGCAGGGCTACACGCCCGACAAGGCCGGTGCTCTGGCCATGGCGGGCTTTGTGCTGAAGAACACCCTGAGCGACAACGGCGCCGTGACCCGCGGCATCTGCCAGATGAACGACGCCCATTACCTGACCGGCGTGCTGGAGACCAGCGGCATTGAAAAGACCGCCGACGGCGCAGCCGCAGGCGGCAAGAGCATCGACATTGAGAGCCTTGTCTCGATGAATATGTGGGCACTGACCCCCGAGTTTGTCGATCTGCTTGACGCCGGTTTTGTAGAGTTCTTTGAGAAGGCCGCGCCTGCCAACCCGCTCAAGGCTGAGTATCTGCTGCCCATCTATATTGATGAGCTGCTGCACGCGGACAAGGTCAGCGTCAAGGTTCTGCCCACCCACGACAAGTGGTTCGGCGTCACCTACGCTGAGGACAAGCAGACCGTCATCGACAGCTTTGCCAGACTGGTCGCAGACGGCGTGTATAAGAAAGACCTGTTCAGCGATTTGAAGAAGTAAACAGCACACCGCACCTTTCCCCCGCCGTATGACGGGGGATTTTTTATAAGGCAGCGCTATCATAAAACAGCGATGTACAATCGGCGGCGTTTGGTTGAAAATTGCAAAACCCTGACACACAATGCTATGGAAAGCGGAGGCAAAAGGCGGTATGGTTAATACAACAGAATACACAACACACCGCTACAGGAGGGCAATCATGGCAAAGAATGAAGTTGATCTTACGACCCTGACCCCGGAGCAGCGTGACGCACGCCTTGCCCTGGATGTGGAGCGCCTGCTGCGCTTTGGCCGCAAGCACAAGCTTATCAAGGATCTCGATGTTCTGGTGGCGCGCAACACGCTGCTGGATCTGCTGGCACTGGCTGCCCCCAGCGAGGCCAAGCCCCCGAAGGAGGACCCCGAGACGCCCGCCGCCCTGCTGGATGAAATGGTGGAGCTGGCCGCCCGGAAGGAACTTTTTGACGGTGCCGTAAACCAGTACCGTATCAACTTTGAGACCCGCCTGATGGGTGCCCTGATGCCCCGCGAGAGTGAGGTCTGCAAAAAGTTCAAAAAGCTGTACCAGAAGCAGGGCGCCAAGGCTGCAACCGACTGGTTCTACCGCCTGTGTGTGGACACCAACTACATCCGCACCGCGCAGATCGCCAAGAACATCCAGTGGAACACCGCCACCCCCTACGGCGAGCTGGAGATCACGATCAACCTGACCAAGCCCGAGAAGGACCCCAAGACCATCGCGCTGGAGCGTCTGCAGCCCAAGAGCGGCTACCCCGCCTGCATGCTCTGCAAGGAGAACATCGGCTACGCGGGCCGCATCAACTTCCCCGCGCGCCAGACCCACCGCATCGTACCCATCACGCTCGCAGGGGAGCAGTTCTACCTGCAGTACAGCCCCTACGCCTACTTCCATGAGCATTGCATCATGCTGCATGACCAGCACAAGCCCATGGAGATGAACAAACAGACACTGGCCGAGATTTTTGACTTTGTGGCACAGTTCCCCCACTATACCTGCGGCTCCAACGCCGATCTGCCGATCGTGGGCGGCAGCATCCTGAGCCACAGCCATTTTCAGGGCGGACGGTATGTTTTCCCGATGCAGAAGGCTGACATTGCCGTACCGATGACCGACATCCGCTACCCCGGCGTCAGGGCGGGCATCCTGAACTGGCCTGTTTCCGCCGTGCGTCTGGTCGGCCGCAGCAGCCAGCAGATGCAGATCGTGGCCAACAACATCCTGAGCGCATGGCGCGCCTACAGCGATGAGAGTGTCGGCATTCTGGCAGAAACGGACGGCACACCGCACAATACCGTGACGCCGATCCTGCACTACGATGAGACAGATGGGTTCATCCTTGACCTTGCGCTGCGCAACAACCGCACCAGTGAGGAGTTCCCGGACGGTATCTTCCACCCGCATAAGGAATACCACAACATCAAAAAGGAAAACATCGGCCTGATCGAGGTCATGGGTCTGGCTATCCTGCCCGCCCGCCTGAAGGAGCAGGGTGCGCAGATCGCGGAAATTTTGGCAGGCCAGCGCCCGAACACCAGCCGCATCGAGGGCGATGCACTGGCTGTCCATGCCGACTGGATCGATGAACTGATTGCCAAGTACGGCATCGGCATGAAGCCCGAGGCCGCCAACAAGGCCGTCAAGGCCGAGATCGGCACCGTCTTTAGCCATGTGTTGGAGAATGCCGGTGTCTTTAAGCAGGACGCCCAAGGTCAGGCCGCGTTTGTGCGGTTTATGCAGAGCGTAGGGTTTAAGAAAGTATAAAATCGCATAAGAAACAGGGACATCGCCCCGGAAGGGCTGGTGTCCCTGTTTTTGCTGCCTTGTAGGGGCCGGGCATGCCCGGCCCGCAGCCTGACGGCGTATCCCTTATGCGGTTCATCTGTAGGTAGGGAACGCCACACCCCTACTGATCCTGCCGCATCTGTACCGGGGTGTAGTCGGTGCTGCCGGAGAGGTAGGCGTCAAGGTCAATCAGGCCGTAACCTATATCCTTATCGCGGTTCGTCACCTTTCCATCCGTCACCAGTATGCGTCCGTCTCCGGTCAGGGCTATCGGGAAACCACCGTTGCTGCTGTCACCGTAGGATGTATCTCTGTAGGGCACCTCGCAGGTCGTACCATCGGCCAACTTGTAAAACGCCAGCGTGCCGGTGCCCCAGTTCAGCACTACATACTCCAACTGCCCATCACGACTAAGGCCAAGTGTGCCGAAGTTTCCGGGTGCTGCGTTCTCAGCGTGGACCTCCTGCCATGTACCGGTGGCTGTGTCAAACCCGCGCAGGGCATTCGTGATCGGTGGGCTTTCGTTTCCGTCCCACTGCGACATTGTAAAATACGCCACACTGCCGCGGCTGCCGATGTACTGCGCTGACCCGGCTTCGTTGGAGCCATACTCCCAATCGAACAGCTTTTGTATCGTGTTTGTCGCAATATCGTACAAATCAAACTCGATCATAGAGTTTTGGATGATGGCCTGATACATTTCCGCATAGCTCATGTCATTGGGATCTGGCAGCGGTGTATCGGTCACATAGCGGCTGACGAACACCTTGTTATCCACAATGCCGTAAACTGCACAGAGCTGTGTCAGCGGCGCATCCGTCCGCGTGATTTCCCCGCTCTGCAAATCCAGCCGGAAACAGCTTTTTGAGGTGAGCTCATAGGCTGCATTCTCATCATACACATCTACCTTAAATTCGCGTTCAATAGGCTTGTCCTGCGTTGTGCCGTCCCGGGAAATCACTGTGAAGCCATATTGGTCGGAATCACTCCAAACAACGACCACATTTCCGTTCGCCGTAAAGTAGCTGTATGCTGATTCGTGGTCAACCTCACACATTTTTTCCTGCTCGGCCTTGGCATAGTCGATGCGAAGCATCTGGTACTTGTGCGTCTCGGAATCAGAGTACAGGCTGTAAAACGCCTCGGCATCGTCCGCTTCACGCGGCGAACGCAGCGTCCCCACCGGGAAGGCGTTCATCTGTGCGGTTTCTGCGGTGACGCTCTCGGCAGGCGGGGTTGCCGCGGGGGCGGCGGTCTCAGCGGGTGCGGCGGTGCAGGCGGTCAGGGCCAAGGCGGCTGCAAGCAAGGGCAGATACTTTTTCATGGGGCATTTCTCCTTTCCTGTTTACGGCCAGTGTACCATGCAGTTGTGTCCCCGATGTTACACGGAGGCGGATTTGCAAAAAAAAGTTGCGGCGCAGAGCATTGAACTGTCCGTCACACAAATACACTTGACTTTATACGCAAATCATTGTATAGTTATTAAGTCACTCGCCCTGCGGCGGCGGTGGCGCGGAAAGTAAAATGGTGTAATAACAGGGGGAAAACATGGCAGTATTTACGGCATGGATCGAGCAGTTCAGCGATGTTCTGTGGAACTCGCTGCTGCTGTTTTTGTTGGTCGGCACGGGCATCTATTTTACCGTGCGGCTGCGCGGCGTGCAGGTGCGCCGCTTTGGCGAGGGATTTCGCCGGGTGTTCGGCGGCTTTACGCTGCGCGGCAAAAAGGCTGACGCCGAGGGCATGAGCAGCTTTCAGGCGCTGACGACCGCCATTGCGGCGCAGGTTGGCACCGGCAACATCACGGGCTGCGCCACCGCACTGGTCAGCGGCGGCCCGGGCGCGCTGTTCTGGACATGGGTGTCGGCGTTTTTCGGCATGGCCACCATCTATGCAGAGGCCGTGCTGGCGCAGCACTACCGTACCACGGTGAACGGCCATGTGACCGGCGGCCCGGCGTTTTATATCCGCGCCGCGTTCAAGGGCAAGGTCGGCAGGGTGCTGGCAACCGTCTTTTCGGTGCTTATTATTCTGGCGCTGGGCTTTATGGGCAACATGGTGCAGTCCAACTCGATCGGCGATGCGTTCCACAACGCATTCGGCGTAAACCGGCTGGTGGTTGGCGTCATCGTGGCAGCCATTGCGGCGTTCATCTTTTTGGGCGGCGTGCAGAGAATCGCCGCTGTAACGGAAAAAGTTGTGCCGATCATGGCGGCATTTTACATTTTGGGCTGCATCGCCATTCTGGTCATCAATGCCAAGGCGCTGCCCGGTGCGCTGGCGCAGGTGTTTGTGCTGGCGTTTGAGCCGCAGGCCATGGCGGGCGGCATCGCGGGTGTGACCGTGCAGCAGGCCATGCGCTTTGGCGTGGCGCGCGGGCTGTTCTCCAACGAGGCGGGCCTTGGCTCTACGCCGCATGCCCACGCGCTGGCCAAGGTCAAGCGCCCGCAGGATCAGGGCGCCGTGGCGATTCTGGGTGTGTTCATCGACACCTTTGTGGTTCTGACGCTGACCGGTCTGGTGCTGATCACCTCCGGGCTGGTGCCGCAGGGCCTGACCGGCACGGCGCTGACGCAGGCCGCGTTCAGTCAGGCATTCGGCGGGTTTGGGCCGGTGTTCATCGCGGTGTGCATGTTCTTCTTCGCTTTTTCCACGATCATCGGCTGGTATTTCTTCGGTCAGTCGAATTTCAAGGCGCTGTTTGGCGAGAAGCTGCTGCCTGTGTACAGCGTCATTGTGGTCGCATTTATTCTGGTCGGGTCAACCCTGAAGGTTGATCTTGTCTGGGCGCTGGCCGACCTGTTCAACGGCCTGATGGCGATCCCGAACCTGCTGGCGCTGCTGGCGCTGTCCGGCGTGGTTGTGGCGATTGACCGGAAGTAACACGGGGGTATAAATAACCCTATAAGGTCCTGCCTGCGTTGATGTGGGCAGGATTTTTTGGTTGTGGGGTGGTACGGCGGTGAGGTTTGCGGCAATGAATGTGGGGGCGGCGTCATCGATGCCCCGCGGGTCAGCAGCCCTTCCCGGGTAATATGTAGGGCGGCCAGCCCTCTGGCCGCCGCGGCCGTTTGCGGCGGCGGGAAGGTCCCCGGGAGGGATGAATCCCTCCCCTACGAATTGACCGTGAAAGGGATATGGCGGCAGGTTGCGGGCCGGGCATGCCCGGCCCCTACAAACGACCGGAGAGTTTCCGGCAATGATTGTAGGGGACGCCCCCTTGACAAAAGTGGTTAGTCTATGCTATCTTATAAGAGGTTAGAACAAACTAACCAAAAGGTATCGCAATATACCATTCCGGGCATACTGGAAAAGAGTATGATAGAAAGGATTTTGCACCATGAGCTATCTCGAAATTGAAAAGGTCATTGGCCGTGAGATCATCGACTCCCGCGGCAACCCTACGGTGGAGGCCGAGGTCTGGCTGGCGGACGGCACCGTGGGCCGGGGTGCGGCCCCCAGCGGCGCATCCACCGGCGAGTTTGAGGCGCTGGAGCTGCGCGACGGCGATAAAGGCCGCTTCGGCGGCAAGGGCGTCAGCAAGGCGGTGGAGAACATCAACACCGTCATCAACGCGGCGCTGGTCGGCCTTGATGCCGCCGACACCTACGCCGTGGATGCCGCCATGCTGCAGGCGGACGGCACAAAGGACAAGTCCAACCTCGGCGCAAACGCCATACTGGCGGTGTCCATCGCAGCGGCCCGCGCGGCGGCCGCCTCGCTTGAGCTGCCGCTCTACCGCTTTTTGGGCGGTGTGTCCGGCAACAAGCTGCCGGTGCCGATGATGAACATCCTGAACGGCGGCGCCCATGCCGCCAACACCGTGGATGTGCAGGAGTTCATGATCATGCCCGCCGGTGCGCCCACCTTCCGCGAGGGGCTGCGCTGGTGTACCGAGGTGTTCCACGCGCTGCAGGCGCTGCTGAAGGACAAGGGGCTTGCGACCTCTGTCGGTGATGAGGGCGGCTTTGCGCCCGACCTTGCCAGCGATGAGGAGGCCATTCAGTATATCCTTGCCGCCATCGAGAAGGCCGGCTACCAGCCCGGCAGGGATTTTGTGCTGGCCATGGACGCCGCCTCCAGCGAGTGGAAGGGCAGCAAAAAGGGCGAGTACAAGCTGCCCAAGTGCGGCAAGGTGTTCACCAGTGAGGAGCTGGTCGCACACTGGAAGCAGCTGGTCGAGAAGTACCCCATCTACTCCATTGAGGACGGCCTCGATGAGGAGGACTGGGAGGGCTGGCAGCAGATGACGAAGGAGCTGGGCGGCAAGGTACAGCTGGTCGGCGATGACCTGTTCGTCACCAACACCGAGCGTCTGGCCAAGGGCATTGGCTTGGGCTGCGGCAACTCGATCCTCATCAAGCTGAACCAGATCGGCTCTGTTTCCGAGACGCTTGAGGCGATCAAGATGGCGCACAAGGCGGGCTATACCGCCATTGCGTCCCACCGCTCCGGCGAGACGGAGGACACCACGATCGCCGATCTGGCCGTTGCGCTGAACACCTGCCAGATCAAGACCGGCGCCCCCAGCCGCAGTGAGCGCGTTGCCAAATATAACCAGCTGCTCCGCATCGAGGAGGACCTCGGCGCCGCCGCGCAGTATCCGGGATTTGGGGCGTTTAACATCAAAAAGTGAGCGTCAGCGAGGGGAGAAAATGCAGGGGCCGATGCTTGGCATCGACCCGCCGAACGGCGGAAAAGCGGCGGCAGCCCCTACCTCCCCACGCATCTTTCCTAACTTTTCAAAAAATGTTGCCAAAACAACACACAAAATCCTACCAATCTGGTATAATATCTTGAGTCGGGTGATACGCACCCGGCTGTCCATAACTTAAAAGAGGTGCATAATGACAGATTTCAAACAGTGGGAAGGCTTTGAAGGCCGCATTTGGAAAGAGGAAGTCAACACGCGTGACTTCATCCAGAAGAACTACACCCCCTATGACGGCGATGAGAGCTTCCTCGCCGGTCCGACTGACGCTACCAACAAGCTGTGGGGCGCGCTGCAGAAGCTGCAGAAGGCCGAGCGCGCCAAGGGCGGCGTTCTGGATATGGAGACTGAGGTCGTCTCCGGCCTGACCGCCTACGGCCCCGGCTACATTGACCCCGAGCTGAAGGATCTGGAGAAGGTCGTCGGCCTGCAGACCGACAAGCCGCTCAAGCGCGCGTTCATGCCCTACGGCGGCATCAAGATGGCGGAGCAGGCCTGCACGACCTACGGCTACCAGCCCAGCGAGAAGCTGCACGAGATTTTCACCAAGTACACCCGCACCCACAATCAGGCCGTGTTTGATGCCTACACCCCCGAGATGAAGAAGGCCCGCCACAGCCATATCGTCACCGGTCTGCCCGACACCTACGGCCGCGGCCGCATTGTCGGCGACTACCGCCGCGTGGCACTGTACGGCATCGACTACCTCATCAAGGCCAAGCAGAATGACTTTGCCAACTGCGGTGACGGCACCATGACCGAGGAGATCGTCCGCCAGCGCGAGGAGATCGCCATGCAGATCACGGCCCTCAAGGGCATGAAGGAGATGGCTGCCGCCTACGGCTTCGACATCTCCCAGCCTGCTGCCAACGCCAAGGAGGCTGTCCAGTGGCTCTACTTCGGCTATCTGGCCGCCATCAAGACCCAGAACGGCGCTGCCATGTCGGTCGGCCGTGTCTCCACCTTCCTTGATATTTATATCCAGCGTGACCTCGACAACGGCACCCTGACCGAGAGCGAGGCGCAGGAGCTGATCGACCACATGGTCATGAAGTTCCGCATGGTCAAGTTCGCCCGCATCCCCAGCTACAACCAGCTGTTCAGCGGCGACCCCGTCTGGGCGACCCTCGAGGTCGGCGGCATCGGCATGGACGGCCGCTCCATGGTCACCAAGAACGACTTCCGCTTCCTGCACACCCTCGAGAACATGGGCCCCGCCCCCGAGCCGAACATGACGGTGCTGTACTCCAGCGCCCTGCCCAAGACCTTCAAGGATTATGCGTCCAAGATCTCCATCGACACCTCCAGTGTCCAGTATGAGAATGACGATGTCATGAAGCCTGTCTGGGGCGATGACTACTCCATCTGCTGCTGCGTTTCCGCCACCCAGACCGGCAAGGAGATGCAGTTCTTCGGCGCGCGTGCCAACCTTGCCAAGTGCCTGCTCTACGCCATCAACGGCGGCGTGGATGAAAAGCTGGGCGAGCAGGTCGGCCCCGCTTACGCCCCCATCACGGCCGAGTACCTCGACTACAGCGAGGTTATGGCCAAGTACGATGTCATGATGGACTGGCTGGCCGGGCTGTATGTCAACATCCTGAACCTCATCCAGTATATGCACGACAAGTACTACTACGAGGCTGCCGAGATGGCCCTGATCGACACCGAGGTCCGCCGCACCTTCGCTACCGGCATCGCCGGCTTCAGCCATGTGGTCGACTCTCTGTCCGCCATCAAGTACGCCAAGGTCAAGTGCATCCGCAATGAGCAGGGCCTTGTCACCGATTACGAGATCGAGGGCGACTTCCCGAAGTACGGCAACGATGATGACCGCGCTGACGACATTGCCGTTGAGCTGCTGCGCAGCTTCCTCGAGAAGATCAAGCGCCGCCACACCTACCGCAACTCCGAGGCTACCACCTCGATCCTGACCATCACCTCCAATGTTGTCTACGGCAAGGCCACCGGCGCTATGCCCGATGGCCGCAAGGCATACACCCCGTTTGCCCCCGGCGGCAACCCGAGCTACGGTGCCGAGACCAACGGTCTGCTGGCGTCCCTCAACTCCGTTGCCAAGCTGCCCTACCACTGGGCGCTGGACGGCATCTCCAACACCCAGACCATCAACCCCGATGCGCTGGGCCACAGCGAGGGCGAGCGCGTGACCAACCTTGTGCAGGTCATGGACGGCTACTTCGATCAGGGTGCCCACCACCTGAACGTCAACGTTTTCGGCACCGAGAAGCTGATTGACGCGATGGAGCACCCCGAGAAGGAGGAGTACGCCAACTTCACCATCCGTGTCTCCGGCTACGCGGTCAAGTTCATCGACCTGACCAAGGAGCAGCAGCTGGATGTTATTGCGCGTACCTGCCATAAGGTCCTGTGATTTTCTAAGCTGAATAAAGCCCGCAGCCGCGGCTGCGGGCTTTTTTGTGGTATACTATTATTGCAAGGGGGCGTCCCCGCTGCCCCGAAAGCCCCTCCGGTCATCGCTTCGCTCGACCACCTCCCCTGTGAGGGGAGGCTTTCTCGCGGGCGGAGCCCGCGCAAAAAGGCTCCCCACGCAGTGGGGAGCTGGCCGAGCTTGCAAGGCCTGAGGGGCTCTGCCGCCTTGCCTTTACACTCCCCACTAAACCACCCCAAAAACGGAGGCAAACACTATGTCCGAAACCTTAGGCTATATCCATTCTGTTGAGACCTTCGGCCTTGTCGATGGCCCCGGCGTGCGGTATATCATCTTTTTGCAGGGATGCGCCATGCGCTGCCAATACTGCCACAACCCCGAGACATGGGCCTTTACCAAAGACACCGCCAAGACCCCGCAGGAGGCCTTTGCTGCCGCCTACCGCTACCGCAACTACTGGCGCAGCAACGGCGGCCTGACGATCAGCGGCGGCGAGCCGCTGCTGCAGATGGATTTTGTCAGTGAGGTGTTCCGGCTGGCGCGCGCCAAAAAGGTACAGACCGCGCTGGACACCAGCGCCCAGCCCTTTGCGCCCGACAACGCCGACTGGATGGCCCGCTTTGACCGCCTGCTGGAAAACACTGACCTCGTCATTCTGGATTTGAAAGAAATTGACGATGAAAAGCACAAAAAACTGACCGGCCACAGCAACAAAAATATTCTGGCCATGGCACAGTATGTGGCGTCCAAGGGTGTGAATTTGTGGATACGCCATGTGCTGGTGCCCGGCCTGACCGATGACGCCGACGGCCTGCGCGCACTGGATGCGTTTATCAGGACCCTGCCCACCGTGCGCCGGGTCGAGATACTGCCTTACCACACGCTGGGGCTGTTCAAGTGGAAGAATCTGGGGCTGGCCTACCCGCTGGACGGTGTGCGTGTGCCCACCGCCGAGGAGATTGCCGCAGCGGAGCAGCTGCTGCATGTCCGCGACTACCCCGATGCGCCCAAGGATTAAACTCTACAAAAATAGTGGGAATTATTTTTGGGAAAACGCTTGACATTACAGCTCTAGTATGGTAAAGTATATGCGTGGTTAGCAGCTACTAACCATAACCAACCTCGAGCCCGCCGGCTGTTTGCCTCTCCGGCGCGGTTCCTGCCAATAACAGGCTGCGCCTCCGTTTCGGCGTTTTGCTCTGCGCCTTTTGCGGTCTGCTTATTGCGTTTCGCCCCATCGTTCCCTGCTCCGGACGATGGGGCTTTTTTTATTTGTGCGCCCTTTATAAAAGGGATTTGTAGGGAGGGGTCTTGACCCCTCCGCAGGGCGTCGGGGACGCCGCCCCCTACAACATACAAAAATTGGGCGACCCGAACAGGGTCGCCCGTTGCTGTTTATTTGCTGATTCTGTCGATCTCCGCCAGCTCTTCGGCGGTAAAACTCGTGTTCTGCACGGCCTTGATGTTATCGAGAATCTGCTGCGTCTTGGACGCGCCGATCAGCACTGTCGTGATTTCCTCGTGACTCAGCAGCCATGCCAGCGCCATCTCGGCCAGCGTCTGGCCGCGGGCGGCGGCCATCTCGTTCAGCGCCCGGATCTTCGCCAGCTTTTCCGGTGTGAGGTCCGTCTCCTTCAGGAACCGCCCGTCGGTGTGTACGCGGCTGTCGGCCGGGATGCCGTGCAGATACCGGTCGGTCAGAAGGCCCTGCGCCAGCGGGCTGAAGGTGATGATGCCCTTGTGCAGGCGGGCGGCGGTATCCTTCAGGCCGTTGCTCTCGATCGTGCGGTCAAAGATCGAGTAACGGTTCTGGTTGATGATGAACGGCACATGCAGCTCGTCCAGAATGGCCGTGGCCTTTTCCAGCGTGGGGCCGTCATAGTTGGACAGACCCACATACAGCGCCTTGCCGCTGCGCACAGCCTGTGCCAGCGCGCCCATCGTCTCCTCCAGCGGGGTGTTGGGGTCCATGCGGTGGTGGTAGAAGATGTCCACATAGTCCAGCCCCATGCGGCGCAGGCTCTGGTCCAGACTGGCCAGCAGGTACTTGCGGCTGCCCCAGTTGCCGTAGGGGCCGTCCCACATCACATACCCGGCCTTGGTGGAGATGATCAGCTCATCGCGGTAGACGCCGAGATCATCGCGCAGAATTTTACCGAAATTCCGCTCGGCTGCGCCCGGCTCGGGGCCGTAGTTATTGGCAAGGTCAAAGTGGGTGATGCCGTTGTCAAACGCGGTGCGGCAGAGCGCACGCATGTTCTCATAGGGCGATGTATCGCCGAAATTATGCCACAGCCCCAGCGAGACAGCGGGCAGCAGCAGGCCGCTGTCGCCGCAGCGGCGGTAGGGCAGCACATCATAGCGGTTTTGAGCAGGTTGGTACATGGTTGCAGATCCCCCTTTGTTTTCGGTGTGGTTTTGTCTACATTATAAAAGCGGCGGCCCGCTTTTGCAAGGCGGCAGCGGGAAAAAACTGTGCAAAAACGCGCACGAATTTTTGGGGGGTTGACAAAAATCCGAAATCGGACTATAATAATATCCGAAATCGGATTTTGAAAAGAGGTATCCTATGCAGGAGAAAGAGCGGCAGGTATATGACCTGCTTGAAATAACGAACCGCCAGTTCAATGAGTGCAACGCCCTGTACCACGCGGCGGCGCAGCGGTGCGGCTTGTCGGACGCAGCATTCTGGGTGCTGTATGCGCTGTGCACTACGCATGAGCCGCAGACCCAGAACCGTATGGCGGCAGAGTGGGGGCAGCCCAAGCAGACGCTGAACTCTGCCGTTGCCGCCATGGTGAAAAAGGGTCTGGTGGAGCTTTGCCCGGGAAAAGGCGCACACAGCGGCAAGCTTGTGACCCTGACGGACGAGGGGCGTGCCCTGGCCGCCCGCACGGTGGAGCCGGTTATCGCAGCCGAGCAGCAGGCCATGACCCGTCAGGGCCTTGCCGAGGTCGAGCAGAACTGCCGCCTGACCCAGCGGTATCTGGAATGCTTACGGCAGGAGTTTGAAAAAATTGCGCGGTAGGGGCCGGGCATGCCCGGCCCGCAGCATAACGGAAACAGAGAGGTAAAGGCAAGGTGCAGGGCCGGACATGTCCGGCCCCTACATGCGTGTCTGCCGCAAAAACAGGAGCATTTATGTCAAAATCAAACCGGATTCAACTATCCGACCACTTTACTACCAGGCGGCTGCTGAAATTTACGGCATCGCCCATTATCATGATGATCTTTACCTCCATCTACACCATCGTGGATGGCTTCTTTGTCTCGAACTATGCGGGTAAAACGGCGTTTACGGCGCTGAACCTGATTTACCCGTATCTTCAGATGCTGGGTTGTCTCGGCTTTATGATCGGCACGGGCGGCAGCGCCCTTGTTGCCATGACGCTGGGCACCGGCGATGAGAACCGTGCAAACCGGCTGTTCAGTATGCTGGCCGTTGCAACCGCCGTGCTGGGTGTGCTGTTCAGCGCTTTCGGCCTTGCGCTGTTGAAGCCCGTGGCGCTGCTGCTGGGCGCAACGCCCGAGCTGCTGCCCAGCTGTCTGCTGTATGGCCGCATTTTGCTGACATTTCAGACGGCGTTCATGCTGCAGTATCTGTTCCAGAGCTTCTTTATTGCCGCGGAAAAGCCGAAGCTGGGCCTCTTCTTCACGGTGGCGGCGGGCGCGACCAACATGGTGCTGGACTTCGTGCTCGTCGGCGTGGCGGGTCTTGGGCTGGCCGGTGCGGCGGCGGCCACGGTCATCAGCCAGATGGTCGGCGGTGTGGCCCCGATCTTCTATTTTATGAAGCGCCGCCCCGGCTGCCGGCTCTGCTTCACCAAGCCGCTGTTCAGCCTGCGGGAGCTGTTCAAAGCCTGCACCAACGGCGTCAGCGAGCTGATGACGAATATCTCGATGTCGCTGGTCGGTGCGCTGTACAACATCCAGCTGCTCAAGCTGTTCGGCGCGGACGGCGTTGCGGCCTACGGCGTGCTTATGTATTTGGGCTTTGTGTTCGCGGCGGTGTTCATCGGCTATGCGCAGGGCTGTGCGCCCATCGTCAGCTACCACTTTGGCGCGGACAATAAGGACGAACTGAAAAACCTGCTGCGCAAAAGTGCGGGCATCATTGCGGTGGCCGGGGTGGCGATGCTGGCTTCCAGTGAGCTGCTGGCCGGGCCGCTGGCAAAAATCTTTGTCGGCTACGATGCGGGGCTGCTGGCGCTGACGACCCACGGCATGAAGCTGTACTCCATCAGCTTTATTCTGTCCGGGTTCAACATTTTCGGCTCGGCGTTCTTCACGGCGCTGAACAACGGCGCGGTGTCGGCGGCCATCAGCTTTTTGCGCACGCTGCTGTTCCAGATCGTGTCGATTTTGACCCTGCCGCTCCTCATTGGTGTGGACGGCATCTGGCTGGCGGTCGTTGCCGCCGAGGCCATGGCGCTGGTGTGCACGGCTGGGTTTATTGTGCAGGGACGCCGAAAATATGGGTATATGTAAAAAAGAGGACGCGAAAGCGTCCTCTTTTTTGCGCCTCTAAGGCTTCTCCCGGGGGAGAAGCTGTCCGCGAAGCGGACTGATGAGGGGCGAGCTTGCCAATGCATATCGTGAATGGGTAATTGTGGCACACTCGCCCCTCATCCGGCCTCGGGCGGGGCCTCGGCCACCTTCCCCCGCGGGGGAAGGCTACCTTGCTTATTCCTCCTCGTCAGCTTCCAAAAGCTCCTGCGCAACCTCGCCGCGGCTGCGGCGGGTATCCATCGCGCCCTTCTCAATAAGGCGGTGGGCCTCGGTCTCGGTCATGCCCTTTTTCTCAATCAGGTAGCACTTTGCGCGGTCAACGAGCCGCAGCTGGGCGATTTTATCCAGCAGCTTTGCATTCTCGGCACGCAGCACGGCCAGCCGCTTGTAGTTGCTGGCCGCAATCTGTACGGCCTGCCGGAACTGGACCGCCGTGAACGGCTTGCCCAGCACCAGCACACCGAAATCCTGCAATTTGTCGGCGATCTGCTCGGCGGTGCCGGTCTTGGCCAGCAGAATGACGCCGGCATCGGTCTTTTGCACCGCGTCCGTGCCCAGCTCATGGCCGAACTCGTCAGGCAGGGGCGTGTTGATGAGGATGACCTCATAGTCGTTTGTGTCCATGCGGCGGCGTGCCTCACCGCCGCTGGCAACGATCGTGGGGCGGGTGTAGCCCAACTCCCCGATGTGCCGTGCCAGATATTCGTTGGCGTTGTTTCCGGCCGAAACGATCAATGCTTTTCCCATGGGCAGCCCTCCCTTCCTGATGGATTTTTTGTGCCTGCCGTGTGCGGGCGCATATGGAATGCGCCCCTACGGGTGGTTGTAGGGGGCGGATGCTTGCATCGACCCCAACATTTCACAAAGTCAAATAATCAGGAAGCTGTGCGCCCGTTCCCATGCCTCGGTGTCGGGGGCGGATTCGGCGTTATGGCAGAGCTGGGTCTGGTACTCAAAATACTTGTTCTGCAGCGCAACGGGCAGCTCGGCGCTGATAAATTCGCTCTGGCCCGCCACGGTGATGGCCTCCCGCAGGGTGCGGGGCAGGCTTTCCAGACCGGCGGCGGCGCTGGGGTGGAACAGGTTGCGGTTGACGGCCTCGGGCAGGGGCAGCTTGCGCTCGATGCCGTCCAGGCCGGCGGCCAGAATCAGCCCGATGACAAGATACGGGTTGCCGGCCGGGTCGGGGCCGCGCAGCTCCACGCGGCAGAACTCGCCGTGGGCGCTGGGCAGCCGCACGAGCTGGCTGCGGTTCTGGCGGCTCCAGCTGATATAGAGCGGGGCCTCGTTGGCACCGAGCCGCGCGTAGGAGTTGGGCACCGGGTTGCAGAAGGCCGTCAGCTCCCGCGCGTGGGCCAGAATGCCCGCCACAAAATGCCCGGCCTCGCTGTCGGGGGCAAAGTCACCGTCAAACAGGTTCTTGCCGTCCCGCAGCAGCGAGATATTGACATGCAGGCCGCTGCCCGGCTGGTTGGCAAGGGGCTTGGGCATAAAGCTGGCAAACAGGCCGTTGCGGGCGGCAATGGCCTTGACGGTGCTCTTGAAAGTATTCAGATTGTCGGCGGATTTCAGCGCCGTGGTGTAGCGGAAGCAGACCTCGTTCTGGCCGTGGCCGCTCTCGTGGTGGCTGTGCTCGGGGTGCAGGCCCATTTCCTCGATGGCAAAGCAGATTTCCCGGCGGATGTTCTCGCCCTTGTCCAGCGGTGGAATGTCAAAATAGCCGCCCATATCCAGCGGGATGCGGGTGGGATTGCCGTTCTCGTCCGTCTCAAACAGGTAGAACTCGCACTCGCAGCCCACATTGCAGGTCAGCCCCATGGCGCGGGCACGCTTGACAACGGATTGCAGATAGCCACGGCAGTTGCCCTCAAACGGTTTGCCGTTGGGCAGCGTAATGTCGCAGTACATGCGGATGACGCGCCCCTCGGTGGGGCGCCAGGGCAGGACTGTGGCGGTGTCAGGGTCAGGCCAGAGGACCAGATCACTCTCCTCCACATTCATAAACCCGGCGATGGACGAACCGTCAAAGCTGACACCCTCGGAAAAGGCGCGGGGCAGCTCACTGGCAAAGAGCGAGACATTTTTCTGGTTGCCGAAAATATCGCAGAATGTCAATTTTGCGAACTTAACATCGTTGTCCTCAACAAAATTGAGAATGTCCTGTGCGGTGCGTTTCATAGGAACCTCCCGTGTAGATAATAGATAAAAGATAATAGATAATAAAAAAGGTGGAGTTTGCGCCCGCGGGCGCAAACAAATTTGAAACCGCGCGGCAGCGCGTACCAACTTTTTTATCTTTTATCTATTATCTTTTATCTTTTTCGAGTATGCCTCGGCATACTCGAAAGGCCCACCTTGAGCGGGCGGGCCTTTCGAGCTGGTGTAAGAAATAGGAAAAGGAGAATGGCGATTGTAAAATGGTGTAGGCTTACACCCGGCTGCGTCTTCACTGTGCGGGGCGAGAACGCGGCCAGTAAGGAAAATGGCGTGATGTGGGCGGGCTGCTGCTTGCGGGGAAGCAGCCCATCCCGTAGGGGCACATTCTATATGCGCCCGTCAACAGGCAGCCCCTTGCGGGCGGATATGGAATCCGCCCCTACAGAGCCGCGCGGAGAATGCCCTTACATTACTCGGTATAGAACAGCATGCGGCTGTAGCAGGGCAGCGGCCAGTACTCCTCGTCGGTGATCTCCTCGGCCTTGTCGGCGGCGGCGCGCAGCGCATCCATCGCGGGGATGACCTCATCGTGGAAGGCGTGTGCCTTGGCGCTCTCGTCCGTCATGGCGGTGACCTTGTCGGTCACGGTCTTGAGGGCATCGGCGGCGTCGGACATCTCATCGGTGTACTTGCTCAGCGCGGTCAGCACCTTGGTCTCAGCCTTGGTGGAGATGCCCTCGACAGCGGCGGTCTTGGCGGCGGCGCTGCCGGCAACCTCGCCCATATAGGCGGTCGCGGCGGGGATCAGCTGCTTGTTGGCGATCTTGAGCATCGTGCGGGCCTCGATGTTGAGGATCTTGGAGTAATGCTCCATCTCGACCTCGTAGCGGCTGAACATCTCAGTCTTGGTCAGAACGCCGAACTCCTCCATCAGGGCAACATTCTTGTCCTCCTTGAGGGCGATCATTGCATCGGGGGTGTTCTTGCGGTTGGGCAGGCCGCGGCGCTCGGCCTCCTGCTCCCACGCATCGCTGTAGCCGTTGCCGTTGAAGATCACGCGGCGATGCTCGTTCAGCGTCTTTTTGACCCATGCGGCGGCAGCGCACTCAAAGTCGGCAGCGCCGCTGGTCTCGGCAACGAACTCCTTCAGCGCCTTGGCAACGGCGGTGTTCAGGATGGTGTTGCAGTCCGACAGGTTCTCGGCAGAGCCGGGCATACGGAACTCAAACTTGTTGCCGGTGAAGGCGAAGGGGGAGGTACGGTTGCGGTCGGTGGTGTCCTTGCTGAACTTGGGCAGGACATCAACGCCGAGGTCCATCTTCATCTTGACGGGGCCGGCGTAGGGAGAATCCGAGCAGACGGCGTCGATGACGGCCTCCAGCTCCTCACCCACAAAGATCGAGATGATGGCCGGGGGTGCCTCGTTGGCACCCAGACGATGGTCGTTGCCCGGGGTGGCAACGCTGGTGCGCAGCAGGTCGGCGTACTCATCGACCGCCTTGATGACGGCGGACAGGAACACCATGAACTGCAGGTTCTCCATCGGGGTATCGCCGGGATCGAGCAGGTTCTCGTGCTTGGTGCCGATGGACCAGTTGTTGTGCTTGCCGCTGCCGTTGACGCCCTCGAACGGCTTCTCATGCTGCAGGCAGACAAGGCCGTGCTTGTCGGCGATCTTCTTCATCATCTCCATCGTCAGCAGGTTGTGGTCGATGGCAACATTGGTGGTGTCGTAAATGGGGGCCAGCTCATGCTGGCAGGGGGCAACCTCGTTGTGCTTGGTCTTGGCGGGGATGCCCAGCTTCCACAGCTCCTCGTCCAGCTCCTTCATAAAGCCGGAGACGATGGGGCGGATGGTGCCGAAGTAGTGCTCCTCCAGCTCCTGACCCTTGGACGGGGCAGAGCCGAACAGCGTGCGGCCGCACAGCACCAGATCAAGGCGCTTTAAGTAGTCCTCTTTCTTGATCAGGAAGTACTCCTGCTCGGGGCCGACGGTGGTTGCCACGCGCTCAACATCCTTGCCGAACAGGTGCAGCACCTTGCAGGCCTGATCGGAGATGGCCTGCATCGAGCGCAGCAGCGGGGTCTTTTTGTCCAGCGCCTCGCCGGTGTAGGAGCAGAACGCGGTGGGAATGCACAGCGTATCGTCCTTCACAAAGGCGTAGCTGGTGGGGTCCCAGGCGGTGTAGCCGCGGGCCTCGGCCGTGGCGCGCAGACCGCCGGAGGGGAAGGAGGAGGCATCGGGCTCGCCCTTGATCAGCTCCTTGCCGGAGAACTCCATGATGGCAGTGCCGTCCGGCTGGGGGCTGACAAAGCCGTCATGCTTCTCACTGGTGATGCCGGTCAGCGGCTGGAACCAGTGGGTGTAGTGGGTGGCGCCCTGCTCGATGGCCCAGCGCTTCATCACGCTGGCCACGACATTGGCGACCTCAAGGTCAAGCGGCTGACCCTTCTCGATCGTTGCCTTCAGGCTTTTGTAAGTCGAGCTGGGCAGACGCTCACGCATCTCATGCTCGTTGAAAACCTTGCTGCCGTAAAGCTCCATAACGGTTGCTGCCATACTTCTTACTCCTTTGTTACCTCTATTTACAGAAAAAGGACGCTGCGAAAACACATTCGCAGCGCCCTTGCTGTTATGCCTCTATTATACGGGGTAAGTCTGTAAAATGCAAGTGGCAATCTGACGAAAGCAGGGCGGGATTTTCAGTGGAAAACTGGCAGGATTGTGAGGTGCGTGCGGTGGACGGAATGTGGTATAATTTCAGATAACGGATAAAAGATAGCAGGGGAGGGATTCATCCCTCCCGTGGACCTTATGGCAGCGGGAACTTTGCGGGCGGATATGGAATCCGCCCCTACGCGCAGGGGGCGGCGTCCTCAACGCCCCACAGGCTCAACGGCGCTGCGCAGCGCCGTAGGGGCCGGGCATGCCCGGCCCGCTGCTGTACGGCATTGCAGCGATAACGGATAGGTTGAGGGCCGGACATGTCCGGCCCCTACAGGGGAGGCAAGGATAAACATGGAGATCGAACGCAAATGGATGGTCGCAGGCTGGCCGGTGGGGCTGGAGCAGACCTCCGTTTATAATATGGATCAGGGCTACATTAGTGTGCGCCCCACGGTGCGCATCCGGCGCGAGGCCCTGCAGGGTGGGCGCACGGCGCTGGTGCTCTGCTTCAAGGGCGAGGGCGGCCTGAGCCGCGAGGAGATCGAGACAGAGATCGACGCCGCACTGTTTGCGCGGCTTGAGCATCTGATCAGCAAGCCCCTGATCCATAAGGAACGCCGCGGCTATCAGCTGCCCGGCGGGCTGACGCTGGAGGTAAACTGCGTAGACCCAGACCTGCCCACCGCCTTCTGGTATGCCGAGGTCGAATTTGAGACCGAGGCCCAGGCCCTTGCCTGGGACCCTGCCGGCTGCGGCCTGGCCGACTACCTGCATGAGGAATGCACCGGCAAGCCCGGCAGCAGCATGGGCGAATACTGGCTGCAGACACGAAAATAAGGAAGCCTTCAGTCTACGCGCTAAGAGCCGCCTTCGGCGGTTGCGCTCCGACACGCGCCTGCGGGCGCAGCCCCGCAGGGGAAAGCGAAAATTTGCATTTGTAAAATTCCCCGCTTTCGCTTTACAAACGGCTGGAAAACGACTACAATAATAAGTAATTTATACTTCTTAACAGGAAATCCGAAAAAAGGAGAAATGGTATGAAACGTCTTCTGCTTGTAATCGCGGCGCTGCTCTCCCTGACGGTGCTGATGACGGCCTGTAAAAAGGACGGCGATACGATCTCGACGCCCGCTGCATCGGACAGCACCGCTGCACAGGCCACCCCCGCCCCCACCGAGCTGCCCCCCTATGAGGCCAATGTCCTGACCGGTGAGCCCAAGGGTGCCGACTACCCCGAGGGGCAGCGCATCACGGCCGTCATGGTCAACAACATCGTGGCAGCCCGCCCCCAGCGCGGCCTGTCCAAGGCAGATATTTTGTTTGAGATCAAGGTCGAGGGCGGCATCACCCGCTTTATGCCTGTCTTTACCGATTATAAGACGATCGGCGAGGTCGGCCCCGTCCGCTCCGGCCGTGACCAGTTCTTCCGCCTGATTTTGCCCTGGCAGGCCCTGTATATCCACGAGGGCCAGTCCGTTGTCATGCAGCAGTACGCCATCGACTTTGATTACGGCAAGCTCAACAACAATGACGGCGCCAACGGCTACCGCGACTACGGCCGCGTAAACTGGGCCGGCAAGAGCTACAACGCCGGTTCTCTGGCGCTGGAGCACACGATGTACACCAACTCCGACAACATCGCGAACTATATCAGCAGCCAGAATGTGGACATGAACCGCACCTACAACTCCACCTTCTTTAACTTTGTGGATTACCGCCTCGGTACCACCCGCGACCTGTCCAGCAGCATCGACAGTGCCTACAGCGATAAGTACGGCCCTGTTGTCTCTGACGGCCAGTATGTCGAGATCGTCCACAGCCAGTCCTACAAGACCCGCTTCATCTATGACGAGGCCACCAACCAGTACAAGATGCAGCAGAACTACTCGGACGGCCAGTGGCGCGATACCGTGGATGAGGCCGCCGACAACAAGGTGCTGACCTTCCCCAATGTCATCGTGCTCTACACCGACATCCACACCTACCCCGGCCATGAGAAAACGGACCTGCAGTATGTTGAGTACGCCTGGGGCGGCATCGGCTACTACTGCTACGGCGGCAAGTGCGAGAAGATCTACTGGCAGAAGGGCACCCCGCTGGAGGCGCTGCGCCTGTACTACCTGAACGAGGACGGCACCTGCAGCGACACCCCGCTGGAGATCAACACCGGCAAGAGCTATGTGGCTGTGACCGACATCGACTTTGCCGAGAACTTTACCCACACCACGCTGGACAATGTCGATCTGACGACCGCCACGACCCAGACCTATGAAAAGAGCTATGTGGAGGATACCGCCAAGGCCGGCGAGACACTGGGTTCCTCCACCGATGATCTGACCGCCGCCGCCACAGGCAGCGGTGAGGCCGAGACCGTCACCGAGGCCCCCGCGCAGGAACAGGCCCCTGCCGAGGAGCAGGCCCCCGCGCAGGAGCAGGCCCCCGCCGAGGAGCAGACTCCCGCACCAGAGCAGGCTCCCGACCAGCAGGCTCCCGACCAGCAGGAAAACACTGAGGGCAGCCAAGGCTAAGAACCCATCGACAACGCGGCTCGCCCGGCGGGCCGCGTTGTTTTTATGGTTTTTATGAGAGAGGTACACTATGAGAAAATGGCAGGCATTGGGCAGCGCTGCGGCGCTGCTGGCGGCACTGCTGCTGGGGGGCTGCAGCGGGCAGCAGGCAGCGGCCACGCCGGAGCAGGCGGCCACGCCCCCCGCAGCTACGGCAGAGCCGACCCCCGTTCCGGCCCCGGCGGGCAACCCGCTGACCGGTCTGGAGGACGGGGACTATACCGGCAAGCGCCCGGTCGCCGTGACGCTGCGCACGCTGGACG
>ERZ791631.572-NODE-572-length-31050-cov-6.931408_pt1 | contig 31050 bp, 29 predicted proteins | sample MGYA00509961_ERZ791631 | MGnify/ENA primary metagenome ERZ791631 (study PRJEB30046, sample SAMN00715248) | human gut metagenome | study: EMG produced TPA metagenomics assembly of the A metagenome-wide association study of gut microbiota in type 2... | reverse complement strand
TTGCGACCTTCCACTGCACCGATGCCTGATACTCCTGCCACATCCGGGCAAACAGTCCGTTCTGCGCGCACAGCTCGTCCTTTGTGCCGGATTCTGCAATTTGCCCATCCTGCACCACATAGATGCAGTCGGCGTTGGCTACGGTGGACAGGCGGTGTGCGATCATCAGCACGGTTTTGCCTTTGGCAAGCCGGGCAAAGGCTGCCTGCACCTTAGCTTCATTGTCCGGGTCGGCAAAGGCCGTGGCCTCGTCCAGAATCAGGATGGGCGCATTTTTCAGCATGGCTCGTGCAATGGCAATGCGCTGCTGCTCGCCGCCGGACAGATACACGCCCTTGGTGCCGATAACGGTATGGATGCCCGCCGGGAACTTTTCTATAATATCCATGCACTGCGCTGCTTTCAACGCTGCCAGCACCTCGGCTTCGGTGGCCTGCGGTCTGCCCAGACGGACGTTATCCAGAATGCTGCCCTTGAGCAGGCGGCTGTTCTGGAACACAAAGGAGATGGTATCCATCAGCTCTTCCTTGGGGATTGCCCGCACATCCGCTCCGCCTACTCGGACGCTGCCGCTCTGCACATCAAAGAACCGGCAGACAAGGTTTGCCAGCGTGGATTTTCCGCCGCCGGAGGGACCTACAAAAGCCACAGTCTGTCCCGGCTGAATCTCCAGCGAAACGCCCTTAATAACCTCGTTTTTTCCGTCATAGCTGAAATGCACGTTCTGCAGCGCGACAGAAGCATCCTGCGGGTGCTGCGGAACAGCCTGAGCCTGCATGGGGGCTGCCTCCAGCACCGAGTCGATGCGTGCCAGCGCATCCGCTACCACCATCTTGTTCTCGCTCATGTACATTATGCGGGTCAAAGTCAGGGAGATCACCGGCGTGATGATGATATAGAACAGCAGGTTCAGCAGAAATTCCGGGGTCACGCCGTGTGTCGTGAACAGCAGCCCGCCTGCAATCAGAAAGGCGAACACGCCGTTGACGGCGGCGGTGTAGAACATCATGGGCAGGCGCAGGTCTTTGGTGTAGGAGACGACCCACTTTTCGTACTCATCAATGGCGGTCTTGAATTTTTTGAAGGAAAACACACTCTGCCCGAAGGTCTTGACCACCGGAATGCCCCGGACGTATTCCACTGCCTCGTTGGACATAGTCTCCAAGGCATTGCCGTACTGCCGCATTTTTTCGACCATCTGCTTGCCGGTCATGGTCGCCATAATGAGGAAAGCCAGCACCACCGGCGCAAGGCTCAGCAGCCCCAGCCTCCAGTCGAACGCCAACAGCAGCACCAGCAGCCCCACCGGGGTGGCGATGGCATTGTACTGGTCGGGCAGCTGGTGGGCAAGATAGGTCTCGGTGGCTCCGGTGCTCTCGTGGATAATCTTGCGCAGCTTACCGCTGCCGAAGTTCTCGGCAAAGCCCAGCGGCAGCAGTGCCAGATGCTCCGACACTGCCAGCCGCAGATTGGTCGCTACCCGGAACGCCGACAGATGGGAGCACATCAGCGCCGCAATGTAAATAAGGTAAGCCAGCACCGCAAACAGCACTGCCATCCAGCCGTAATGGGGGATGTTCACCGCCTGCGCATAGTCCGGCGCAGCGGCCAGTACATCCCGCAGAATCATCCAGATATAGAGGAACGGCACCAGCGCCACCAGCGCACTGACCGCAGACAGCACCCAGGAGGCATAGGTAAAAACCCGATACCTGCCCGCATAGCCCATCAGGCGGGAAAAGTCAGATTGTTTTTTCAATAAAATCACATCCTTACCGATAAGCGCGCCTGCGCACCCGCCTGAATCAAGCGGGTGCGCAGGTGCCGTTTATTCTGCCGCAGACAAATTTTCCGTGGTGAAAAGTTCAATGACATGCTTCATGGTTGCCTGATCATAATCTTCCGCAATCGCCGCCGCGTTCCAGTAGGCGTAATTGCCCTCGAACCAGCTTTGCAGATCACTTAGATCCTCTGCATAACGGAATTCCAGATGATAGGTGGTTTCCATGGTGTCGGGCGAGAAGGCGAAATAGGTAAACTCGCCGGAATCTTCATCCTCGCTCTGATAGAAGATAAAGCCGTTTTCGTTTTCCTCGTCCAGCAGCTTGTAGGTGTGGGAGAAAACCTCCTGTCCCTGTTCATCAAGCCCCGTAATGGTATGGCCATCAATCACGAACTTGTCAACGCCGCCCAGGAAATAGCAGTTAAAGGCCATGCTGTCCGGGTCTGCCGCATATTTTTCCGCGGCCTCCGGGCCGTAAGGCTCCGCCATGCACATGCCGAGCAGCATATCCGTGGCAGTCTCCGCGTTCTCAGCGCCTACCAGCGGCGTGGCGGCATCGATCCAGATATTCCGATACTCGGATTTTGACAGCTCCGGGAATAGCTCCACATACGTTCCGCTGATACTTGTCAGGTAGTCTGTCTCCAGCGTCTCGGTTGTTTGCGCGGATACGTCCGCAGTGTCCGATGCCTTTTGTGTGCAGCCGACAGCCGACAGCAAGCACAGGACACACAAAATAAATGCAGCAAATTTCTTTTTCATAAAGTACCTCCTGTATTCTAGGTTAGTTATCTATAACCAATGTGTACTGTATCATACTTCCGTTTTGCAGACTACTCCATTTTGGTTTCGCTGCTCTGTTTTGCTTTCTTCTTTGCGTCAGCACGATAGCGGGAGGGCGTTTTTCCGTACCGCTTTTTGAAGCTCTCTGAAAATTTGCTGGCGTTGTCATAGCCTGCTTGCTGCGCGATCTCCGTAACAGACTTCCCGCTGCGAACCAACTCCACTGCCGCCTGCTCCAGGCGGTATTCCTTGATATATCGGTAGATCGGCACGCCATAGACCTGCTTGAAGAGCTTTTGCAGATGCGATACCGATATCTCATGCTCTACCGCAAGGCTGGCGAGGGATATGTATCCCTCCCGGTTTGTCAGCAAGTGATCCCGGAGATGGTGCGCAAGAACCGTCTGCTCGGACGAGCAATATAACCCCGCCGTATTCTCCTGTGGAATACGCCCAAGCAGCATCAGAAGTTCCAGCGTCTTGAGCTGCAAAAAGCCGGGATCTTCATAGAACGCACTTTCGTAAAGCTCCCGGAATACATGCTCACAGCGCGGCCCCGCAGCGCCGACCATATACCATTTACAGCCCAGAAGATTTTGCTTCCATGCGGCAAAGTCCACTGAAAACGCAGGTGCGTTCTGCTTTATCCAATTTCCCGCGGTGGCCGGTTCGATCTCCAGACAGATTCCCTCGTAGTAGCCCAGTGGAAAGCAGGACGCCGAACTGCTTCCGTGAAAGCCATCGTAGCAACTGACCGCCATGTCGCCCGGCTTCAGAAGAACACGATCCCGCATGGAAAAGCTGGTTTCAAACCGTCCGTTCACGCAGAAATTGACTTCCAGCCTCCCGATCTGTGTCCGAATTTCTGTGTACGCCTCCATTTCCAGCCGCAGCAGCATGATTCCCACGCCGTCAAACAGCCGGTAGTAGTGGATTTCTCCGTTACCATCCGCATGTTCAAAGCCATCTATTTGTCCGGGGAAGCCGGAAACCACGCCCGTTTTGTCATGAAAAAAGATGTCAATCATATTGTTTATACCAAAATTCTCTTGATCATTTTCTCCTTCTCCTTAACGGTTTCTGCGGTATCCCGCCTCATCCCGGTATTCGGGATGGTCGCGCAGATATGGGTCTTTATCGCCACAGATGGTATAGTCACACTTGCAGCCGTCCACGCAGGTGCCCTTCCGCACCAAGCGGGCGTGGAGCAGTTCCATGGAGGCAAAGTCCACATTGCACAGGGCAGGCATAATGTCCGTCAGACCGTGCTTTACGGCAAACTCCGCCGCCGGGCAGGCGGTAAATTCGTAATAGATGGGTTTGTCCTTGTCGTAGGGCGCAACGTGCATCTCGTAATCGTGCCACCTGCTGCACTGCTTTTCGGCGTTCTGAAATGCCCAATACATCAGTCTCTTAAAAAACGGCTTGTTGCAGTCCACGAATCTGGAGAGCTTGCGGAAGGCAGGCAGGATCAGATTTTCCTCGATTTCCTCGATTTCCCGAAATGAAACAACATCCCGGCACACGGCATAACAGCTCATAATGGCGATGCAATCGTAGGTGCCGCCCGCGCCGTTGTGGAAGTTTTTGCTGCCGCCGAGGTCGGTGCGCCAGTCCGAGAGAAATTCTACATACTGCAGCTGCACCCGTTCCCAAACGGCCTCCCGCTCCGTTTCCGGGTAATGCAGGGCGATTTTCGCCTGTATCTCCTTTTTACACGCCCCGGAATACAGCACATGGCAGCTGCGGTCAAATTGTAGTTTGCTGTCTTTCATACCTTCTCCTTTTGCAGGCTGCACCGATGTGCCGCCTGTCCGAATTCAAAGCATTTCATGCTCTGTCCTCTTGCAGCCGTTTCTTCTTGTACCCGCAGTCGCAGTAAGGGCCGCCGGAGGCAAGGGTATACTGCCGCACAAAGTTCGTCACGCCGCCCGCCTCGCTCATGGTGTAGTCCAAATGGCACATGGCGGGCGTCAGGTCATAAAGCCCCAGTTCCTGCATCAGCGTGCAGATACCGCATTTCGTGAAGCGCCCCTCATAACCGCTGCCATCGGGATACTCGTAAAAGTCCATATTCCACGAGTAGGGGTTGCGGTCAGCCGCCTTCCGGGCGGCGGTGGCTTTCATGGCGGCAATATCCTTGGGCGTGAACTTCGACTTGCCGCTTTGGCGGCAGAACCACTTCATCAGCGGCGTCATCTGCGCGTTCTCATAGTATACCGTCAGCGACTCCGTATCCGGCCGCTTCGGCATACAGAGGACGAACGCCCCCAGCATGGCGCAGCCAATGATGTTCATGCTGAACCGATCACCTTTTTCAAATTCGGGCAGCTTTGCGATGATCTCTTTGTACTTCAGTTTTGCGGTCTTTCGGATTGCTTTTGCGGTTTTAGCATCATAACCAAACACCTCTGTCAGTTGCTTTTCAAATGACTTTGCAAACACTGCCCACATTGCCATGGGTATTCCATTCCGGCGCATCTCACTTCTCTCCTTTCCATTCCGCAAGAGTCCGGCACATCCGTTTCTCGATGTCTATCCGGGTCCGGCGGCATTCCTTGGGATATTTCTTTGCCGCCTGAAACGCCAACTGCACAAACAGACCGGAGCCAACCGGCAGCATGGTTTTCAGCATCCCCTCCGGAAAGACAAAGTGGGTGCCGTGAGCATAAACCATTGTTTCAATCTCGCATTCATGCGGCTTTTCCGCAAGGCGCTTTTCCATACGGCGGATATACTTTGCGGTATCCCACAGCGCATCGTCCTCCGCGCCGATCAGCAGCAGCTTTCCCCGGATGTTTTCAACAGGAATATATTCTTCCGGCTCGATCGGATGCGCCGCCTCGGAATCGTCAAACAGCTTGCGGGAGTTGACCATATCGCCGGTGCGCTTGCTCTCGGCGGCGACGCAGTGCCAATAATCGGGATGCTGATAGCAAAACGGCATATAGGGCAGCGGCTTGCCCCGGTAGGAGAACAGCGACTCGCCCTCGACCGGCCATTCCTTGCAGCCGTCCCTTTTGCCCTGCATGAAACCCTGCCACACAAAATCGCTGGGCGTCATGGCAATGGTCAGGGTAACATCCGGGAACATGGCAGCCGCTGTCAGCGCCAGCGTTCCCGTAGTCGATGCACCGGCAATGCCAATTTTATGGTTGCCGTTGGCTTTCAGCCACGAAATGGCCGTCTCCACGCGCTCCAGCGGATAATTATGATGGCCGTAATCCTTTTTCGCAGGCGACATGGTGAGCACATTTACGCCCCGCCCGCAGAGCCATTTCACGGCTGAACGCGCAAGCCGGTCCTCCGGATCGTCACCAATCATCGCAATGACCGCGCAGTCCGATCCGCCTGTGCACACCCAGTACGCGCCGTAAAAGCCGGCGGTTCCCACATCAAAGTGCTGATGTTTCATTGCTTTTCCCTCTAAATTTGATTTTTACGATCTGCATATTCATCACTCCATCACCGACCCTTGCAAGAAAGCGGAAAAAACCGCTGACTGATGGGTCTTTCAGGTCGTGGTAGCCCAGCATATAGCCCCGGCTGGAGACCCGCAAACTGCTGTCCCACGCGCCGATCTCGCTTTTCGCGTCCGAAACGGCAAAGTATGCGCCCACATCCTTGATCTCGGCATCCTTCAGCCATGTTTTCAGCATCAGCTTTACTGCCTTCTCGTTGGCGGCATCGAACGCCAGCACAGCGCCCGGAAAAGCGTCTGCCATAGCACGTACCAGCGTTTTTATCTGCTCCTTTAGGAAATAGTAGAACACTCCCGCCGCAAAAAAGACCGCGCCGCCGGAGGCGTCGATTTTGTCAAGCCACGCTGTGTCGTTCAGGTCGCAGGGGATGTTCGTTTCCCGATCTCCGGCGGGAAGTAGCTGATTCCGCACAGCGATGACGTCCGGAAAGTCCAGATTGTAGAGCTTGCAGTGTCCGTTGTCGCAAGCCCGACCTGTGCAGTCCAGCCCACAGCCGAGGTTTACCACTGCTGCCGTGGGGTGCGTTTTCAGATAATCCCGCACCTCGAAGGCAAGGTCGTTCTGCCGCATGGCAGCCTCTAAAAAGCCAAACTGCTGCATGAGTTTGTGGGATTTCTTCTGAAGCGCCGAAAAATCATAGTCCACCGCGTTCATCAGCCGCCGCGCCGCCTCATCCCGGTACAAATTGGGGTACAGCTCGGAGCACATTTTCCGTGCGTACAGCGGAATGATCAGCGTCTCCTGCACCGTGTTCTTTTCAATTTTATAGCGCACAGTCATCCTCCTTTATCGCCCCACAGCCTGAAGATACCCGGCCCTCGCCACTTCCTCCGTGTCGTCCGATTCATCATAAGCGTCGTAAGGCGCGGTGGGGTCGGGAACCCGCTTTTTGAACGGTGAGCAAAGCTTGTCCTTATGGGCAAAGGCGAACTCGAAGTTGTCCGTCCAGCCGGTGTGACCGGTGAGAAACAGCGGATGCAGGTCACGGCTTTGCAGCTTCTGCTCCAGCGCCGCCAGCGACTTTACCGCCAGTTTGTTGCTTTCTGCCAGAGAGGAAATGAAACTGTAGCCGCCGTCCGCGCCGAACCAGAGAGTGTCGCCGGTGAAGAGATATTTGTCGTCAATGAGATAGACCATATGACCCCATGTGTGACCGGGGACAAGGAAGCACTCAATTTTGATGCCGTCAATCTCGAAAGTCTCGCCGTCATGCAGCAGCACCTTTTCGTTGTTAATTGCGACCTGCGGCAATTTATAGAGATGATATATGACTTTTCGCCGCACCTCGCCGGTGAGATACCGGTTTTCAATCTCGCCGATATAGAGCTTTGCGCTCCGGAACAAACCGGGGCTGTCCGCCTCCACAGCGCCCACGTGGTCGGTGTCCTGATGAGTGATGAGGATGTGCCGGATGGACTGCGGGTCGATGCCCAGCCAGTCCATTTTTTCTGCCAGCCGGTCGTAGTTGTACCCGGCATCGATCATGATGGTGGTATCGCCTTTGCGGTAGAAGAAGATGTTCGCTACCCACTCCCGCACGCAGGCCACGCGCTCATCCACCCAGCCGGTGTTCAGCGGCTTGAAGATTTCCTTGCCGCGGTACATCTTGCTCATTTCTCTTTTCTGAAATTCGGTCGCTTTCTTTGACATCGGTATTTCCTCCTTACAGCAGCAGCCCGATCGCCGCAAGAATCAGGGAGATCACCGCCATCCCCACGGTTCCGAACAGCCATTTCTTCTGCTTATCGGCTTTTGAGATGTACGGCATCAGATCCTCGGTTCCCGGTATCACCCACGCCTTGGTGTGTCCGACCCAATAGCCGTCGATGCCAAGCCGGTCGATGAGATTCATCACAGACAGGATTACAAAGCACTGCCAGAAGCCGCCCCAAAATGTCTGCGCACCGTTGACGGCATACACGCAAATCAGCACATAAGCAAGATATCCCGGAACGCAGATCAGCTTAAAGCGCAGCGAGTTTTGCTTGATCTTTTCCTTTGTGGTCAGACCCAGCGCAACGCACCGTTCCTGTACCTTCGCGTCATACAAATGCGCCATGCCGACAGCGCCCTTGTGGATGCCGACAGCGCATACCAAGACCAGCAGCGCCCCCAGCCCCAGTCCTTCCAGAAACGTTTGCAGCAGCATTCCTTATTTCTCCCGTTTCTGTCCTGTCACGCAGAGCCAGCCCATTTTGTTTTTATGGATTTGAACATTGCAGAATCCGGCGTTTTCCAGAAATGTTTTCAGCTCATCGCCGCTGTATATGGTCATACCTCCGATAATTTCCGTCCACTTCTCGTCCTTGTCCGTGTCGCCACTGCTCTCGTTGCAGATGAGAAAGGTTCCGCCGGGTTTCAGCACCCGATAAACCTCCCGAAAACACTGCGGCAGATTCGGCCAGAAGTAGACTGTCTCAAAAGCGGTGACCGCGTCAAACCAGTCCGAGGCAAAAATAATTCGTTCTACGCTGCCCTGCCATATGGCGCAGCGTCCACTACCGATTGCCGCTGCGTTGTGCCTGCGTGCCTTTTCCACGCTGACGGGCGAATAATCGACGCCCTTCACCACACCCTGCGGGCATTTTTTCAGCAACTTCCGGATATTGGCCCCGCCGCCGCAGCCACAGTCCAGCACCTTGGCATTTGATGAAAGCGGCAAGAACTCCATGCCCCAATCTGCAAGGGGCGCATGGAACAGATTCATCATGTTCAGCATGACTTTCCCACCAAAGCCGGTAGGCTTGCGGGTGTTTTCAAAAAACGACATCCTTCGTCACTCCTTTTCCAGAACGATGATCTTGTTGGAAATATTCCGCACGGCGGGCAGCCTGTCCAGCAGCTTGTAAATTGGCGCAAACGCCGCCATACCCTCGGTTAAGCTGTGTTCCTCCACAAACCGAAAATCCGGCAGCAGTTCGGCAAGTGCTTTCCCATTCTTGATTCCCCAGTTGAATTTTGCGTTGCTTGCGTCAATGGATTTCTCCTTGAAGTGCCGTACCATCACAGGATTCATGGTTTCCACAAATACAGTGGCTTGGGAAAAGCGGCCGGAAAGCACTGCAAAAATTTGCTGCACATCTTTTGCGTTCAGATACATGGTCAGTCCCTCAATGAGAATCAGCACCGGCACATTCTGCTCGCTGATTTCTCCGCCCCAATCTTCCATGGCGGACATGGCAATCTGCGAAATCGTGCCGCTTTCCGGCAGAAGCTTTTCCCGCACCGCCATCGTTTCCGGCAGGTCGAGGTTATACCAATGCGCATAACCCGACATCCGATAGCAGCGGGTATCCAACCCGCAGGCAATGTTGACCACCACCGCGCCGGGGTGCGCCGCAAGCCACGATTTTATCAGTTTATCCAGCACAATGGTCCGGGCAATGACGCCGCTGCGCATGACTGTATCCTTGTCCGCAAGGGAAAAATCGTAGTCCAGCTTTTCGATGAGTTCTTCCGCTTTTGCGTCGTGGATCGCACCTCTGCCGCTGCTCTCTTTCGCCCTTGCATAAACGGTTTGCAGCATGGTTTCCGGCACGCCGGAGAGCTTGATTTTTTCTCTCATGTCATATTTCCTCCGCTTGCGTAGTCAGAAATTTTTCCGCATACCGGCAGAATTTTTCCGGGTGTACCATCACCAGCTCCGCATGGGCCATCTTGGGGATGCCATGGATGCGCGCCTTAGGAAAATAGCGCTTGATGAACCGGATATCCCGCCTGCGATCCTTCTTTTCGTCGTCACCGTACCAGTAGGTGATTTTCGCACCGATTTTAGCGGAGCGCTTTGGAAGCGCATAGTTGTTGGCAGACCAGAATACATTGCGGATCGTCCGATCGGAAAAGGTTTTGAGATAGGCTTCCATGGCGTCGTACTCCTTTTTGGGGGCGTGCCCTGCGGGGGTGAACCGTTCCGGCGGAAAAGCTGCTTCCAGAACCTTTCGGCTGTTTGCCGCCATTTTGAAGGACAGCACATCCCGAGCCAGCAGCAGCTTTCGCACCGGGTAGAGCTGCTGATAGGGCGTGATCCCGCCGTCGATGATGGCCCGGTCGATGGGCATTTCCCCCAATGCCAGCATACGAGTCAGGCAGGCACCGCCCATGGAGCAGCCATAGGCCCCGTCCAGACGGGAGACGCTGCGGGATTTCAGATAAGAAATCACCTCGTCCACGGTCTGCTCGACTGAGGTGAAATCCCCGGGATACTCCGGCTGATGGCCGTCATACACCACCTGAAAAACATGCCATCTCTGAGAAAGCAGCGTGATCGTGTCGGCAAAAGCCCATACAGGCTCTGCCGTGCAGGGAAAAAACAGCAGCGTCCGATCCTGCGCCTGCCCGTGTTCCAATATCTGCATGGCTCACCCCTCCGATTTCACGCACTCTGCGTAAGCCAGCGGGAACGAGGCTTTCAGCACGGTGCTTTTCTGCACCGTCCAGCCATTTTCCCTAAGAAATGCCAGATATTCGTGGCTTGTCCACTTGCTGTGCAGCGGAAAGCCTGCCAGCTTCATGAAAAATGCTTTGACCTTTCCGAAGAAAGCGTTATCTGCGTGGGTAAAGGTCGGCGCAACCAACACGCCGTCGTCTTTCAGCACCCGACGAATTTCAGAGAGGGCTTTCTCCGGCTCCGGTACAATGTGCAGCGCATTGACCACGATCACCACATCGAAGGACTGGTCAGCATAGGGCAGATGGAACATATCCTGCACCGAAAAATAGAGTTTCGCAGATTTCACGCCCTGTTTCGCCTGCTCGATCATCTCTTGGGAAGCATCGGTAGCTTCAATATGGTCAGCAGAGTGGACGATATGTTTGGCGATCAGCCCTGTGCCGGTCGCCAGCTCCAGCGCGGTTTTTTGCCGTACCACAGGGCGCAGCAGCCTGTACAGCCGCTCGTAAGCCGCTGCATCCTTGCGCATGAAACGGTCGTACCGCCCGGCGTTTTTGTCCCAGAAATTTTGACTGTTTCTCATGATTTCGCCCTCACAACGAGATGTTGAATTTCTCTATCTCCTATAGATGATGCGAAAAAGTTAGAAAAGGCTAACCATAGCCCTTTTGAAAAGCCGCATCACTGCGGCCTTTCCGCTTATGCAAATAGCTCCCGGCAGGCGCCCCGCACCAGCGTTTCCAGCACCTGCGGGTAAAGCGCCCCAATCTGCTCCTGATGGGAGACGGTTAAAATCAGGCCCCGCACTGTGGCGGTAGCCAGCGCCATACCGCCCTTGGGCTGCAAGCCGCCCAACTCCAGCAGGGTACGGATGTGCGTCTCGTCATCGTGGTAGTGGGCGGTTTTCACTTCCTCCGGCAGCCGGTGCAGAAGAAAATCTGCGTCATTTTCGATGAACACAAAGGCTTTTGTCTTGGAGAGCCAACGGCAGGCCGCTAAAATCGCCGCTGCCGCGCGGTCGGCAGGAAGCAGGGTTGCGTTCGCTTGCAAGGACTTCTGCGCTGCCGCGAAGCACTCGGTATGGATGTCCTCCAGTACAGCGAAAAACAGCAGTTCCTTGGATTCAAAGAATTTGTAAAATGACCCCTTGGAAATCCCAACGGCCTCCGTCAGCTGCCCCACAGAGGTTTTCCGCATCCCGATGGTAGTGCCGCAGCGTCGGGCTGCTCGGATCAGGTCCTTGCGGATTTGTTCATTCTGTTCGTCTGTAAAAGCCACTGCGCACGCTCCTTGGATTTATGACCGCATTTACTATTTTAGTCAAATTGTAGCACGATTCAAAGATGTTGTCAACGGCGTCGTTTTGCTTTCCATCTCAAACGGCGCAGCAGCACCTTTTCCAGTCAAGATTTTCGGATGAATCATATGTTGTATCGAATTCGCACGGCGATGTCATAGCCCCAGCTGTTGACCTTGATCACATGGTACTGCCCGCCATACTTGCATTCTTGAATCTTCTCAGGGTAAGCCAGGCTACTGGCTATGTACACCTGCCCGGGCGTTTTCATGCCAAGAGCCTCATGCGAACGGATGGTATTATATTTCACCCGCCAATTTTCCAATTGCACCTGCGCATCGACAATGTCGGAAATAGACGCGTGGTTCAGAAGTTCCTGTTTCATTGTCTGATGAAAACGCTCAATCTTTCCTTGTGAAGGGGGAAGCTTGATTCGCCCATGAGTCGGCGGAATATCCAATTCCATGAGCCAACGTTCAAATTTCGTATAGCCTTTCCGAAAATCGGCAAACCGCGCTTCATTGTCGGAAAGGATAGAGTCCGGCAGCCCATATTCGGAAAACACCTCTTGAAACATCGGAATGACAACATTTTTTGTGCTTAATCCGGGCGCTGTTTTGATGGGAAAGCGCGAGTGATCGTCGATAATGGTGAGCGGCTGCTGCTTTGAGGATTTCTCCGGACTGATACAGCCATAGCGGTGCAGGATATTGTTTACGATTTTTATGCAGGGCAGATCCTGCTCCCCCCCTGGTTTTCCATCACATTGCGGAAAAACAGTGATGAAGTAATTCTTTTCGACTCTTCACTTTTTTGCTGAATTGCGATATACTGTACTTATTATGAACAGGGTTGGTGTGCTATGGTACGAGTTGCGGTTGTGGAAGACTCACGGCAGGACGCGGATATACTGTGTCAGCTTTTGGATACAGTAGAACGAGACCTGACGATAAAAACCTACCATTGCGCAGAGAACTTTCTGGAGGACATCGAGCAGGGGGTTGACATTGTCTTTATGGATATTGAGCTACCCGGCTGTAACGGCATGGAGGCAGCCCGCCAGATGCGGCAAAAAGATGACAAGGCACTGCTGATTTTTATTACCAATATGGCGCAGTATGCGGTAAAAGGTTACGAAGTCGATGCGATGGATTTTATTGTGAAGCCCGTGGCTGCCACGGATTTTGCCTTCAAGATGAAACGTGCCCTCTGTGCGTTGGATGCTCGTAGACAATATGATTTTGTGATTGCCGATAAGCAGAATTTCCGCCGCATCAGCACAGCGGATCTCTGCTATGTGGAGGTGTCCGGTCACAAGCTGCTGTATCATCTGCCGCAGGAAGTTGTCGAGGTGCGTGGTCGTCTGACTGATGTCGAAAACCAGCTCAAGCCCCACGGATTTTTACGCTGCAACAACTGTTTTCTTGTCAACCCGCGCTATGTACGGGCCGTGAACGGTTACACCGTTACTGTGGGAACAGATGTTCTGCAAATCAGCCACCCGCGCCGCAAGGAATTTCTGCAGGAGCTCAGCCGCCTGCTTTCCAAAGGTGGTGTTTGAAATGCAGGCACTTTATTATGACAATGCGTTGTTTCTGTTTGCAATTCATGCCCCGGCGCTGATTCAGTTTTTGGTGGGTACATTGCTGTTTTCACACGGTTATACAAGAAAGCCGCACTTTGCTGCCAGGATGGCCACAGGTATAACAATCGCGTTGCTTGCCTTTGCGGCGGTACTCGTTCCCATCAGCAGGCTTCCGATGCAAACGCTGATTGGTTCTGTACGAGAGTCTATCCTGATTTATGCATTTCTTTTGGCAGAAAACTACATCTTGCTTCGAAATACTTTTGAAGAATCCCGCCGCTGCATACTGACTGGCTTAATGACGGGGTACGCCTATCAGCATTTCGGCTCACAGGTTTGTTTGTGCGTATATGTCCTGTTTTCCCAAAATTTTGATAACTGGATTTTGGGTGGGCTTGTGTTCCGCTTCGTGGAGATTTGGATTTTTGCCGCCATTGCAGCAGGTATATATTTTCTTTTTGCCAGACAGGCAAACTATACCGATAAAAACGGCATACAGGACAAAAACGTGTGGTTGCTTTCTCTCTGCACTATCGGCCTGCTGCTGTTGTTAAGCAGCTTCCGGGACTATTATCAGGACGAAAGTCTGCCGCTGACCCTGATTACCCGAATTTTTAGTATGTTCTGCAGTGTGCTTTTGCTGCTTCTGCGCAACGGATTCTTTGAGCAGAGCCATCTGCAGGCGGAAATTCAGACCATTCAACAGCTGCACCGCAGAGAAATTGCCCAGTATCAGCAAAATAAAGAAATGATTGATTTAATCAATACGAAATGTCACGATATCCGCCACCGCCTGGCGCAGTACCGCATCCACCCGGATGCCATTACCTGCGAGGAGCTGGCTCAGCTGGAAAAAGGCATCTCTATTTACGATTGCACAATAAAAACCGGCAACGAGACGCTGGATGTGATTCTGACCGAGCGCAGCCTCCTGTGTCAGAAAATGGGAATCACCTTTTCCTGCATTGTGGACGGCAGCAGTCTGGATGCTCTTTCACCGGGGGACATTTACTCACTATTCGGCAATGCTGTGGACAACGCGATTGAAGCCGTGGTGCAGCTGCCGCAGGAAGCAGACCGGATAATCAGCCTAAATGTGCGCCAGCGCATGGGGATGCTGTCGATTCTGGTAGAAAATCCCTATGCCGGAAAGGTCGATTTTGCGGACGGACTGCCCCGGACAACCAAACAGGATACGCAGGAGCATGGCTATGGAATACGATCGATTCAGATGATTGTGCGAAAATACGGCGGTGAAATGACGGTTACGGCAGATGAATTGTTCCATCTGTCAATACTGCTGCCGATATCCAACCATGCAGAGGTTTCATAAGGTTACGCCAAAAAATGATAAGTTTAGGACAGCTTTGAGAAAAGGCTGTCCTTTTTTGGTACACTGAAACCTGTAGAACTGCGTAAGCAGTATGAAGGAGGAAAAACTATGCAAACTGAAAAACCGAAAAAACTGCGGATGCGCAGCGGCAAATTTATTGCACTGACGGCATTGCCGATGGCAATTCTATTGCTGCTGAGTGTTGCCCTGACAGTGGTATCCAATATGCTTGCCTCTACATTGGATACCTATCTGGGAAAGGGAACCACGCAGAAGATTGTACTGGATGGTACCGCAGAATGGGACACAGAGTACTACACCGAGCTGTACAGCAATACGGACGATTCCGCCGCGGCAGCCTACGCGGTGGCAGAACAGCTAATGGAAGAAGGCAGCGTTCTGCTGAAAAATAACGGAATTCTGCCGCTGGCAAAGGGTAGTACACTGACACCCTTTGGCCGCGGGTATCTGGATCCGATTTACGGCCAGCTGACAAGCGGCGGCAGTGCTAAGTGGGTGGTGGACCCCGTCACGCCTGCGCAGGCGGTGGGCAGCGTTTATACGCTGAACAATGCCGCAGTGGATAAGATGAAGGCAGCTGGCTCTCCGGAAGCTTTGGGTGAGGCAGAGGGAACCAGCAAAGCCGGTGAAGCCGGCAGTATGCTGGGCGGCGACAGCTTCCTGTATGAGTATGACCCTGCCATTTACGAGGGCATGGATGATGTGAGCGGTACGACCGGCATTGTCTTTTTGACCCGCGCAGGGCAGGAGGGCAGTGACAAAAAGACAGACGCGTATGCAGACGGTACGCCGCATTATCTGGCTCTGACCGAGAACGAAAAGGCGGCAATCCGCACGGCGAAAGAAAAAACCGGTCATGTGATTGTGGTGCTTGTCTCCTCCGCTACGATGGAGGTCACACCGCTGCTCTCTGGCGATCTGGAGGCGGATGCCATCCTGTGGGTGGGTCACCCCGGTGAGCGCGGCTTTACCGCGCTGGCCGGTCTGCTGGATGGCGATGTGACACCCAGCGGTCGCACGGTTGATACCTATGCAGCCGATTTGACTGTTGACCCGACCTACCAGAATTTCGGCGATTACCGCTATGAAAATGCAACGGTCACAAGCAGTAGCTTTACGGACGGCGGCAAATTCAATGCGCCGTTCATTGAGTATCAGGAAGATCTCTACATGGGCTACCGCTATTATGAAACGGCAGACTTTATGGATGACAGCTTTGTCTACGGTACGCTGGACGGCAAAGGTGCCTTTGTCGAGCAGGGCGCTGTCTGCTATCCCTTCGGCTATGGTCTGTCTTACACGACCTTTGCACAGGAAATCACAGATTATCAGGACAACGGCGACAAGATTACCGTCACAGTAAAGGTCACCAACACCGGCAGCACCTACGCCGGCAAGGACGTTGTGCAGTTGTACTACAACGCCCCCTATACCGAGAAAGATATTGCCTACAAGGTGGAAAAGCCCGTTGCCAACCTGATTGCGTTTGATAAAACAGGTGTGCTGACCCCCGGCGCCAGTGAGACGGTAACACTGTCTTTTGCCAAGGAGGACATGGCCAGCTATTGCTATACCCACCAGAATCCGGACGGCACTACTGGTTGCTACTGGCTGGAGGACGGCGACTATGAGATCTCCCTGCGCAATAACAGCCATGATGTGATTGACACCCGCACCACGTCCCTGACAGAAATGTGGTACGATGGCAGTGACGATGATCATATCCGCCAAAGTGATAAGGATGCCCAATCCGAGTTGGACGATAACGGTAATGCCACCGGCGTGGCCATGAACGGCAGTTTTGTGGCTGCCACCAACCAGTTCCAGACTTCCAGCGACTACATGAACAGTGAATCTACCATCCTGAGCCGCGCCGACTGGAAGGGTACCCAGCCAAAAGCACCCGAAAACAACACCAAGACCATCAGCGAGGAGTACGCCTCTCAGCTGGGCTCTGACTCCAGGTTTGATGTCAATACCGACCCGACCTTCGGTAATGTGGAGGGCAGCCTCGTCTATCATGCCGACCAGCCCACCAGTGGTGAAAAAAATGGTCTGACGCTGGCCTCCATGCGCGGGCTTGCTTATGATGACCAGAAGTGGGAATCTTTCCTCAACCAGATTGACTGGAAGGCAGATAAAGACGGCATCATTATGAACCATTCCGGCGCTGCCTACGCGCTGGGTCAGATTGAAAGCCTTGGCATCCCCGGAACGGTGCAGGAGGATGGTGCAAACGGACTGAAGGTACAGGGTAATGACAACGGCTATGATATGTCCAAGTCCAGCTCCTTCCCCTTCGCCCCGGTCATTGCCGCCAGCTGGAATGAAGATTTGCTGTACGCCGTGGGAGCTGCCTTCGGTCAGGAAGCACTGCAAAACGGGATTACCGGTTGGTACTGCCCGGCAATCAACCTGCACCGCAATCAGTTCGCCGGACGTATTTTTGAGTATTATTCCGAGGACCCGGTGCTTTCCGGCAAGCTGGCCGCAGCCTGCATCTCCGGTGCAGGGGATCAGGGTATGGTCTGCTACCTCAAGCACTTTGCGCTGAATGAGACCGAAACCAACCGTTCCTCCATGTGCTACACATGGGCTACCGAGCAGACCATGCGCGACCTTTACCTGAAGGCCTTTGAGATCGCTATCAAAGAAGCCAAGATGACGGTAAAGTATACAGCCGATGAAACCGGCGCTACATCCACCAAGGTCATGCGCGCCTGCACCGGCATTATGCCCGCCCAAAACTGCGTTGGCCTGACATTCGGTCACACTAGCTACCCGCTGCTGAACAACGTCCTGCGCGGCGAATGGGGCTTCCGCGGCATGGTCATCTCTGACTACTGGGTATGGGGTGACAACAACCTGCGTGACCTCTGTGTGCGTATCGGTTGCGATGCGTACCTCTGCATGGCAATGCCTGCAATGTGGACGCTGACCGACTATGACAGTGCAACTGCCCGTTGGGCCATGCGCAATGCACTGCATAATATCGCCTACACGCTGGCCAACTCCAACGCTACACAGAATTGTGCTCCCGGCACGAAGTATAAGATGGGGCTTTCTCCGTGGAAGATTCCGTTTACTGTGCTGAATGTCGTTCTGTATGCGCTGGTTGTACTGTATATCGGGCGCTTGGTTCTGCGCATCCGCGACCAGAAGCAGCACCCGGAACACTTCAAGCCCAGCCGCAAAGAACGCAAAGCAGCAAAAAAATAAGCTGGGTATAGCGATGGTGATTTTGTTCCTCGTCAATAACCTATTACTTCCGCTGTGGAAGATTCCGCACAATCCTAATCAATTCTGACATTCTCATATTTGCTTTTTTCTCCAAAAGACCCGCTGTGCATTTGCACGGCGGGTCTTTTCGCAATCATCGGGTTTCAGGACGGGAAAATCTCTGACAGGTGGGCGTTTGGTGCACCAAATGTCGTACTTGCTGGCTGGCAATATCCTGCTGCAGCTAGGCTGGCATGAAACCGAATATTTGATACTCAAAGCAGATTCTCTCCCAGTGGGTAAAAAAGCAGTTTTCACCAGTGAGGAAGTCCGCCTTGCAAGAATCTCCGTAAACCAGTTGCGAAACAAGAAAATTCAACAGGGGCAGTACACAGATGCCACCGATGATATGCGGTGACTTTTTGTTGGTTCTGCACTGCTCTGCTGCACCTATCGCCGGTGATATAAAACAATGTGCCAACAACAAAAACTGACCACCGGCAGCAAAAATCGCTGCCGGTGGTCAGTTGGTGGTCAACTATTATGCCGGGGAGACCATTTCAGCAAACAGTGCTTGTAAAAGATCGTCTGCACCGCCCGCTGACTGGATTGTGGCTATCATCAAATCATCGGGGTCAACGCAGGTGAAGTCCAGTATATACACGGCATGATCCACTTTCCACAGCATCTAAATCGCCCTGATTGCGAATGTCCAGTTTGTTTATCAAAATCTTTGTGCCGGGATAGCACCCATTTGCCAACGAAGTTACTTGATAGTCTGCCATCGTGTTAATTCCTTTGTGCCTTGCGCCGTTCCAAAATCTCGGCAGCAAGAGTACAGTAGTTGCCTATATCATACACGAAATTATACTTCTTTACAAGTAACAATTCCTCTTTTACGCGTGCTTTTCGGCGTTGGCACGGTAGGTGCTGGGGGAGCAGCCATAGCGCTTGCGGAAGGAATCCGAAAAATAGCTCAGTGAACAGAATTGCAGCCTTTCGCTGATGGCTATGACCGACTCAGCGGAATTGGCCAGCAGGAAACAGGCGCGCTCCAGACGGATTTCTCGCAGATAGTCCTTGAAGCTGCGGCCGGTTTCGGCGCGGAACTTGCGGCTGAGGTAGTAGGGCGCATAGCCCAGCTCTGCCGCAAGACTCTCGATGGTGATGGGCTCCTCCATGCGGGAACTGAGCTGCTCCATACAGATGCGCACCGGCTTGGAGTACGCTGCGTTCTGGCGGTACTGATGCACCCGGCGCACAAAATCGTCCTGCATGGCGTTGTTGATGTCAATAATGGCTTGCATGGAACGGCTTTTCTCAACGCTCTGGTAGTAGCCGTCCGAGATGGTGTAGGCGGTTTCCGGCGGCAGGCCACCCTCCATAGCGGCGCGGGAGAATAGCGTGATGTTCACGATAATCATATTTTTCAGCTGGCGCAGCTCCTGCCCATCGCTGATATTGCCGATTTGCCCTTGGTTGAACATCGACTGAATTTTCTTTTTGTAGTGCAAATCCCCTTCACGCACCAGGCGGAGCATCTCGCGCTCGGCCTCATAGGTGCCGTGCCTGCCTCGGATTTCGGCCTCAGACAGAACCTGCGGCTGCTCATCCGGGAAGCGGATATCATCCGGCGCCAGTTTTTCGCCGGTGATGCAGTAGTGCAGAAGGATGCCGTATTCCAGCACGCGGGGCAGGCCGATGACCGGCAGGGCGCGGAAAAATTCAATGGCCGGGTCCAGCAGGGCGGGGGTCAGCTTGCGCTGCCGTAGCTCATGTTCCAGCTTGTTTGCGGAGGTATCATACATAAAAAATGGCCCAAGAATGTGCAGCTTTTCAAGCTCGTTCTTGTCAAACCTGGCATCGGCAATCCACAGAAGGCCCAGATTATTTGTCACAATGACCGGCTTGCGGTATTGCAGCATGTGGGTGCAGATTTCCTCCTTGTGGGCGTAGGGAACAACCAGCGGGTAGAACTGCTCGCCGCAGGGACAGCTCGTTTGCAGAATGTGCAGGGAACTGTCCAGCGTCCAGAGATAGAGCGCCTGACAGCAGGAGACCAAATCCTGAAAAACCGGCAGATACATTTCCTGATACGGCATGGCTTACTCCTCGCAAAGAAAAGGAAGCAGGATGGCTTCGTCGGTCTTGCACTCTATCTGCAAAGCAGCATCCTGCAGCCGCACCCGCCCGCTGACTGCGGCGGCAAAGATAAACTGCGACAGCGTGGATTTCAGGTTCAGGCAATCGCCGTCTGTTGTCACCAGCATAACATTGCCGCTGCATCGCCCGATGGCCTGCAGCAGCCTTCCATAATCAATATTTTTGCGCAGCTTCATAGAGGACTCCCTTCAGTTTGACTTCTGCTTTTTGTTCATTATAATCATTTTTTTGCTACATTTCAATAGAATGGCTAAAATACAAAACTATTAGCTAATATATAAAACGCAAATCGACGTGCGTTGTGTTATATATAGAGCAGGAGCCAAGCAGGCGGCAAGCGTTCTGCGGCCAAAAGAACGCGCCGCGCTGCTAGCAAAATGAGGAACGGCCCAAAAAACAACAGGAGGCGTATCATGCTGACAAAACTCTTTGAGTCAAAATTCTTTGACTCTAAAATCAAATCGGCCAACACACAGAACAGTGAGCGTTGACTGGGCTATTTCTTTGGCCCGTGTCTATTGTATATGTGCTATTACGGTATTGCGGGCACCTATCTGACGCAGTTCTATACCGTGGTGCTTTGTGGGCGTGCCGATGATTGGCTACCTGATTGGCTCGCTGCTGATGATTCGCTTTGACGTTGAGGACAAGATGCCGCAGATTTCTGCCGACATTACCGCCCGCCATAAGGCCGAGGCCGAGGAACGCGGCGAGGTCTACTACTCGCCCGAGGAAAAGGCGGCGATGGAGCAGGCCGAGCAGGACAAAATTGCCGAAGCCAAGCGCATTGAGGAGCTGAAGGCCAGATGCGCCAAGAAGGGCCTGAATTTTGACGAGGAAGAGGCCAAATATCAGGCCAAGCTGGCAGAAAAGAAAGCGAAGGAAGCTGCCAAGGTGGCCAAGAAGAACAAGAATCAATAAATTAAATAAGGGAGGAAGCGTAGGGCTCCTCTCTTATTTTGGCTTGAAAAGGAGATAGAGATAATGCTTGAAATCGCTGAGAAAATACTGTCCGGCAAAAACCCGAAGCTCTGCTTTTTCGGTGACAGCGTAACGCAGGGACAGTTTGAATTTGCAAATGGCTTCAAGGAAGCAGTGGAACGCCCGAAATTGGTCTACCATAAGCTGCTTGCCGACAAAATCCGCGAAACTTACGGTAAGGAGATAACAGTTATTAACGCAGGCATTGGAGGAAACTTCTCCAGCGATGGACTGGCGCGGATGCAGACAGATGTGCTTGACAAAAATCCTGATTTCTGTTGTGTCATGTTTGGTACGAACGATGTGACCAACGCACGCAAGGGCGCTGTAGCCTTGCAGGAGTATAAGGCAAATATGAGAGAAATCGTCACCCGCTTGCAGCAACAGGGCATAGAAACCGTGATAATGACGCCCGGCATGCTTTGCTCGCATGGTGTGAAAGGCTTTACCGGCTTTTGGTGGTTTGTTCATAAATACTATGAAAATCTGCAAAAAAGCGGAAAGATGGACCAATATGTTGAAGCTCTTAAGCAGGTTGCCGAGGAAAAGCATGTTCCGGTGGCCGATGTATACGCCGAGTGGAAAACACTTGCCAACAAAGGTGTTGACACGACTGCGCTGCTTTGCAATGGCATGAACCACCCGAACGCAGAGATGCATAAGGTTTTTGCTGACAAGCTGTTCCATCTGTTGTTTGCAAAGTGAGCAGGGGCTGCGCTTTCCACTGTTATATCAAGAAGGAACAGGTCATGGAAAATTTTTACTGTAACCCACTGAATCTGGAAAATACCAGCACTACGGCAAGGCTGCGCACCGGGAGGCTGCCGACCCGACGCTGATTCTCTTTAAGGGAACGTATTATCTGTTTGCCTCCATGTCAGCGGGGTTTTAAGCTGTATGCAAGCTATCCGGTATACGAAACGCCCAGCGTTGTGCTGACGATGCTCAACAAGGACCAGACCTACTACTTTGCCGTGGACAGCTTTGGCAAGGGCGGCATTACCGAGGGCACGCCCCAAAGGCTGTAACCCGCTGATGAGAAAGGAATAGTACGATGAAACGAGTTTCTTTTAACGATAACTGGCGCTGCAACGGCAAGGCTGTGACTCTGCCGCACGATGCAATGATTCAGCAAAAGCGTGACCCCAAGGCGGCCTGCGGCAGTGCGGGGGCGTTTTTCCCGGACGGCAGCTTCACCTATGAAAAAACCTTCCCGCGGCCTGCGGCGGAGCATGTGCTTTTGCAGTTTGAGGGCGTGTATAAGGACGCCAAGGTCTACATCAACGGCAAGCTGGCGGGCGGTGCGCCCTACGGCTACATTCCGTTCTTTGTGGAGGCTGACGCCTTTTTGCAGGACGGCGAAAACACCCTGCGTGTGGAATGTGCCGTACAGCACCCGGATTCCCGCTGGTATTCCGGCGCGGGCATCTACCGCCCGGTCTGGCTCTGGACCGGCCCCAAAGAGAGCATTGCGCCCGAGAGCGTGCGTGTCAGCACAGTGAGCATTGCCCCGACCGTCATCCGGGTGCAAAGCGACGCGCCGGTTCATTTTGATGCAGCCGGGGTGCAGGGCGAGGGCACGGACTTTACGCTTACCATCCCCGATGCCAAGCTGTGGAGCGAGGACGCACCGAACCTCTACACTGCAAAAATCACCAACGGCAGCGATGAGGCCGCGCTGACCTTTGGCATCCGCAAGGTGGAATGGTCGGCCAAGGGGCTGTTCATCAATGGGCAGGAAACGCTGCTGCGCGGCGGCTGCCTCCACCATGACAGCGGGATTCTGGGCGCGGCCACCTATGACGAGAGTGAGTACCGCCGTGTGAAAACGCTGAAGGAGGCCGGGTACAACGCCATCCGTTGCGCGCACAATCCCTGTTCCCGCGCCATGCTGGAGGCGTGCGACAAGCTCGGCGTCTATTTGATGGACGAGACGTGGGATATGTGGTACAGCCACAAGACGAAATATGACTACGCCGGTTCTTGGAAGGAGAACCATATGGCAGACCTGCAGGCCATGGTCAGCCGGGACTTCAACCACCCCAGTGTGATTCTGTATTCCATCGGCAACGAGGTTTCCGAGCCCGCCAAGCCCGCGGGCGTGCAGGCCGCCAAGGAGATGGTGGACTATCTGCATAGTCTTGATGCAAACCGCGCTGTGACCGGCGGCATGAACCTGATGATTCTTACCCGCAGCGCCAACGGCAAGGGCGTCTATAAAGAAGAAGGCGGACGTGAAGATTCCAACGAGGGCAAAATGCAGGGAATGTCCAGCACAATGTTCAACCTGATTACCTCGGTGGTCGGCCCCGGTATGAACAGGGGCGCCAACGGCAAAAAGGCCGATAGCATTACTACCCCGGTGCTGGATGCGTTGGACATTGCGGGCTATAACTATGCCTCCGGCCGCTACCCGCTGGAGGGCAAGGCCCACCCCAACCGCGTGGTGGTGGGCAGTGAGACCTTCCCGCAGGACATTGCCAAAAACTGGGCAATGGTCAAGCAGTACCCCTATCTGGTCGGCGATTTTATGTGGACGGCGTGGGACTACCTCGGCGAGGTGGGCATCGGCGCATGGGCCTACACGCCGGACGGCAAGGGCTTTGACAAGCCGTATCCGTGGTTGCTGGCCGATGTGGGCGCGTTTGACATTCTGGGAAACCCGAACGGCGAGGCGTTCCACGCATCGGCCGTCTGGGGCAAGCTGGACAACCCGGTCATCTGCGTGCAGCCTATCAACCACGATACAAAACCGGCCAAGGCAGCATGGCGCGGCACAAATGCCCTGCCCAGCTGGAGCTGGTCCGGCTGCAACGGCAAAAAAGCCGTGGTGGAGGTCTACTTTGACGCCGCCAGCGTGGAACTGTTCCTGAACGGGAAATCCATCGCCAAGGCGCGCACAAAGGGTTGCAAGGCAGTTTTCAAGGTAAAGTATGCGCCGGGCACGCTGGCGGCGGTGGCCTACGGCCCGGATGGACGGGAGCTTGGCCGCAGTGAGCTGCACAGCGCCGAGGCCCCGCTGCAAATTGCGGTACGGCCCGAAAAAGCCACGGCACACGCCGGTGAGCTTGTCTATGTCCCGGTACAGTTGACCGGCGCCAACGGCGTGACGGAGTCGAACGCCGACCGCAAACTGACTGTGAGCGTAGCGGACGGCGAGCTGCTGGCCTTTGGCTCGGCCAACCCCCGCACCGAGGAGCAGTACCACACCGGCAGCTTTACGACCTATTACGGCGCGGCGCTGGCCATCGTCCGGGCAGGCGACAGCGGCACGCTGACCGTGACCGCAACGGACGGTGAACATACCGGCGAAGCAAAAATCACGATTCAATGAGGAAATGCCCAATGAAGGCTACACATTTGTAGGTGGAATACCTGACCGCCCCGCTGGGTCTGGGCAACGCGCAGCCACGCTTTTTCTGGCACTGCGCAGGCGGCGTCACCCAGACCGCCTATCAGCTGGTGGTGCGGCGGGGTGAGGAAACCCTCTGGGACAGCGGCCGGGTGGAGTCCGGCCAGATGACGCAGATTGCATACGGCGGCAAGCCGCTGTGCAGCCGCGATATTCTGGATTGGAGCGTGCGCCTGTGGGACGAAAACGGCACACCCGGTGAGGAAACCACTGCCCGCTTTGAAATGGGGCTGCTGAACCCGGAGAACTGGCAGGCCAAGTGGATCAGCGGCAATTACAAGCCGGAGAAAAACCGGCGCTACCCGGTGGATCGCTTTCAAAAGAAATTCGTGCTGCACGGTGAAATTATGAAAGCGCGGCTCTATGCAACCGCCCGCGGCGTCTACGATGTGACTATCAACGGCCACCGGGTCGAGGACTTCATCCTTGCCCCCGGCGCAACCGATTACCGCAAGCGGATACAAGTGCAGACCTACGATGTGACGCCGCTTTTGCAGGCCGAGAACACGGTGGAGTTGCGCCTAGGGGACGGTTGCTACCGCGGCAGTGTGGCGGCCTACGGCGTGACGAACGTCTACGGTCGGCAGACCAGCGTGCTGGCGCAGCTGGAGGTAGTATTTGCAGACGGCCACACCCAGAGCATTTCTACGAGCAAATGCGCCACGCCCCGCGCCTTGACGGCAGAGGTGAGCTATCCGAAAAGTCGGTAGAGGGCCTGCACAACACGCTGTGCGGTCTGCTCTCGTCAGCTGTAGATGAGGGTTATCTGACGCACAATCCGGCATGGCGGTGCTACAAGCCGAAAGGACAGAAGAAAGAGCGCCCGGTCGCGGACGAGGAAACGGTACAGAAGCTGATAACCGCCTTTGAGAGGCAAAGCCTGAAATACGAAACCTATTTTAAGCTGGTACTGGCAACCGGGCTGCAGCGTGGGGAAGCCTGTGGGTTGAAGTGGAGCGACATTAACTGGAAAAAACGGACGATTCATGTACAACGCGGGGTGGTCAAACTCAGTCACCAAGAATCAATTACAAAAGACCCTAAGACGACCAGCGGTGACAGAATGGTATATCTGAGCAAGGAAATGTGCCAGCTGTTGAAAGCGTGGCGTAAAGAGTGCGAGTGGGATAGAGCGCAGACGGCAAACGAAACCGTATCCGAGGACGACTACTTATTCCGCCAGCCTAACGGCAAGCCGATGAACCCTTGCACATTCACATATAGATTCAAGCTGATTTTGAAGGCTAACAACCTGCCGCTGGATTTGAATGTGCATAGCTTACGGCATACGAACGCCAGCCTGCTGATTGCACAGGGCGTGGATGTGCGCACGGTGGCTAGTCTATTAGGCCACGCGCAGGCCAGCACTACGCTGGATATTTATGCCCACGCCTTCGACAAGAACAAGCGCAAAGCGCAAGAAAAACTTGGAAAGGCGATTGGATTATGAGAAAAATCAAGCTAACCCGCGCGAACAAAAGCATTCTGCTGAAAGCGCTTGCTCCTTATTATTACCGTGAAAGGGCGCTTGAGCATAGCACACAAGAAGTTGGAAAACTAATACTGAAAATCAATTCTCTCCCAGCCGATAAAAAAGCTACTTTTTCTACAGAAGAAATCCGCCTCATGCGAATCACTATAAACAGGCTGAGGAACGAGCGTCTAGGAAAAGGGCAGTACACCGATGCGGCAGATGATATGCTACTAAAATTATTCTAAAATCCGAAAAAACGCATTGCAAAAGTACATTGCGATGCGCTTTTTGGTGTGCCCGAAGGGATTCACCAAGCCGCGCCCCAGAAACGCCCCACCGGGGCGTTTCTGCACCGCGGGACGCAAAGCGCGGGGCACGGGCTGTTCGAATCCGCTCTTTTACTGCTCCATAAAATCCATGCAAAACAAAAAGAGCAGCACCCCATAAGGTGCTGCTCTTGGTGCGACCGGGAGGATTCGAACCTCTGGCCTTCCGGGTCGGAGAACTACGACAGGGCGGTGTAGACTGACGTTAAAACGTGAATTTTGTAGGTTGTGTACAGTTGCTTCAAACATAAGAAAAAGCCCGTTGTTGGTTGTCACAACAGGCTTTTCGGGCGTTTTGTAGGGCTGCTACACAGTAGTGGTCAAATGGTGGTCAAAAGCGAATCGTTGGTTTCTGCAAGACTGGCCAGTAGTTGTCCATCAAGCATTTCTCGCGCAGGCGCTGGAAGGTCATCCAAGGTGACAGATTTATCCATAAACAGCAAGTCAGTATAGCTGGCAGAGTCATTATCTTTGGACAGAATATGGGTTACCGTGTAGGCAGACTTACTGCGTGAAAAGCAATCCTCATCCCGAAGAGATTCAACAATATAGCAATCCCCTTTTTCGTTGCCATAGGAATCATACTCTTTATTCATGCATAAAGAAAAATTCAAATCAGTAGTTCCGAATTTATAAGTTCTGGTTTCCGTGGCAATCTCTTCAAGCATAAAATTTTCAGAGCTTGCCAAAACAGAAATTTCGCACAAATGCTTAATCTTTCTTTTGCACAAAGAATATGGGTGGGAAGCGCTAAAATAAATCTGCGGAGACTGTAACCGATTCTTTAGCGCATTTTTATAAAAATCGGCCGCGGACATATTGCATTCAACACCGGTTAAATGCTTGAAGTTTACATTCTTATACAAGACTTCTATGTATCTGCCATCAAATACATATAGAAATCTTTTGCCAACAAGGTTAGCCTTATAAAGCTTGGCAGCCTTGCAAATTTCTTTTACGATATGTTCTTTATCATTCTTTTTGCTCATAGAAAATTCCCTGCTAAATATAGCAAAGCGCCGAACGACAACCCGTCATTCGGCGCTTATGTCTTAAAATGCGTGTTTTATGCTGGCCGTCAGCCTCGATGCCCTGCCGAGCATCATAAAGTCGCCGGAATGTTAAGTCCCCGGCGCGGACTCACCATATCTCCCAGGTGTGGGCTCGATGCCCTGCCGAGCATCATAAAGTGTTGGTAATTAACCTCCCCAACCGGAGTACAGCTTTAACGTGCCGCCGCACGGAACCTTTATGGTTCAATATTATTATACGTGATTAGCCACCATTTAGCAACTGTTTTGGAAAAACTATTTTGGAAATTTTTTATGAAGTGATAATACCCAAATGAATCTGATGTTGCAGGACTATAGCGGGGAAACTCAATTCCCCGTACCTGTTGACGGGGGCGGAAAACCGCGATACAATAAAAGAAACGGCCTTTTTACGGTGGCAGGCCGACGAGGAAAACAAACTATGGAAGTAGAACTGCTCAAAAAATACGACAGTGTGCGCCCCGGCGAAATTGAGAATCTGGACGGCACAACCGAAACTGTCGATTTCCGATTTTCAACGGCAATCCGCTTTTACCACAACATGGAGGATGCCGATTTCCCGCTGCACTGGCACGCTCCCGGCGAGATCATCTCCCCCATCGAGGGTACTTACACGGTCACGATCGCGGGCAAGACCGTGACGCTGCAGCCCTACGATGTGCTGATCATCGCCTCGGGCGAGCTGCACAGCATCCGTGCGCCCAAAACGGGGGAACGGTATATCATGAACTACAGTGTATCGTACTTTCAGCAGATACAGGACATGGCTGAACTGTTCAACACGTTCTACCCCTTCCGCCTTGTCACCCGGCAGGAGGACCCCGAGCTGGCCGAGCAGCTGTTTGCGGTGCTGACGCGGATCGAGGGTGAGTATTTCAGCACGAACGTCTACCGCGAGAGCGAGATCATGGCCTTGATGCTGCACTTTTTCTCGACCTTTGGGCGGTATGAGCACCGCCAGAACAGCAAGCAGGTGCTGGATTACCCCAAGCAGCAGGACCACATGCGCCGCTTTGCGGAGCTGTGCGCCTACATCAACAACCACTGCACCGAGCGCCTCTCGGTCGAGAATCTGGCCTCCCGCGCGGGGTTCAGCGTCTACCATTTTTCGCGCCTGTTCAAGGAAAACACGGGCATGACCTGCCACAATTACCTGGTGGCCCGCCGCATCATCTATGCCAAGACGTTGCTGGTGGACGATACGATCCCCATTACCGAGATCGCCATGCGGTCGGGCTTTAACTCGATTGCAACCTTCAATCGCCTGTTCAAGGCGCAGATCGGCTACACCCCCACCGAGTACCGCCAGATGGCCTCCCACGGATAAAAAGCGCCGCCGCGTGAAACTTGCACGCGGCGGCGCATTTTTTTTATTACTCGTAAATTTTGCGGCCATGGGCATCGCCGATGCCGGTCTTGCGGTAGAAGTAGGTGTTGATGACATCGCGCCACTCACAGGCATGCTCCTTCTGGTGGGCAAAGCGGGCTTCCAGGCGGGCGTACACGGCGGGGTCCAGGTAGGGCTTCAGCGCTACGACCTCGTCGTAGAACCGCGCGGCGTCCTCGGCACCCTCAAAGTGGGTGTCATAGATGTGCTGCAAAATCGTTTTGCCGCTCTTGAGCACATAGCTGTACGGCATATGGTGGAAGAAGAGCAGCAGCTCCTCGGGGCAGGTCTCCACATGGGCGTACATCTCGGCTAACTCGGGGGCGTACTGATGGCAGTAGTCACTGCCCGTGGGCGAGCGGTCAATGCCGATGCCGTCGAAGGAGGCGCGGTGGTAGCAGCCCCAGCGGCTGTATTCGTAGCCGTCCACGTTGGGGCCGTAGTGGTAGTTGGGGTTGACCATCCAGCCCACGCCCAGGGGGGCGTTGTACTTTTCGTAGGTGGGCCAGGACTGCATCAAAATACGGTGCAGCGTCTTTTCCACTGGCTCGTTCTGGCCGAACGTCAGCCGCAGCCACTCGTCGGCAATCACGGCGGGGTCCAGCGTAGTGTCATAGCTCAAGCGGCCGAAACCGTAGAGGTTCGCGGCGGCCAGGTCGTGGCCGGTCCAGTTTTCATCGTTGCCGGTGTTGGTCACGGCCACCATGCCGTTGCCCGCACCTTGGATCAGTGTGCGCACATGGGCGTCGCCGTTCGGGCGGGTGCGCATGTCAAAGTCCAGGATCTGGCGGAACCAGGGCATCAAGTAGCAGACGTGGCGCTGCTGGCCCGTGTACTCCTGCGCGATCTGGAACTCCACGGCAATGTGGGTGTGCTGCAAGCCGCCGATCAGCGGGGAGACCGGCTCGCGAACCTGGAAGTCCATGGGGCCGTTTTTGATCTGCAGCGTGACGTTGTCGCGGAAGGTGCCGTCCAGCGGCATAAAGTAGTCATAGCCTGCACGGGCGCGGTCGATCTTGGTATCGCGCCAATCCTGCTGGCAGTTGTAGACGAAGCAGCGCCAGACGATATGACCGCCGCAGGGGGCCACGGCGTCGGCCAACATGTTTGCGCCGTCGGCCTGGTTGCGGCCGTAGGTGAACGGGCCGGGGCGGCCCTCGGAGTCGGCCTTTACCAGGAAACCGCCCAGGCCGGGCAGGTTCGCCCAGACTTCCTTGGCCTTATCGGCCCACCACCGGGCCACGGTGGGGTCGCAGGGGTCGGCGGAGTCCATGCCGCCCAGTTCCATCGGGGCGGCAAAGTTGATGCTCAGATACAGCTTGACGCCGTAGGGAGTGAAAATTTTCAGATACTCCCGCAAAGCGCCGAAGTAGCGGTCGGTGATGAGCCAGCTGGCAGCATTTTTGACGTTGACGTTGTTGATCGTGATGCCGTTGATGCCCACGGACGCCAGCATGCGGGCATAGGCCGTCAAGCGCGGCACATCGATGAGGATTTCGGAATCCCTGAAGAAGAAGGAGTCGCCGGAGTAGCCGCGCTCGATGCTGCCGTCCATGTTGTCCCAGTGGTTCAGCATGCGCAGGCGGTTGGACGGGGCCTTCTCCTCGTCGGCGGTGAACTGCGCCCACGCCTTGCCCGCGGTCTGCAGATTGCGCAGCAGCGCAAAAACGCCGTACAAAACGCCCACTTCGCTGCCGCCCGCAATGGTGCAGCGGCCGTCGGCGGCCTGCAAGCGGTAGCCATCTGGGTCCAGGGTCGTGTCCAGCGCCAGGGTGATGTCGTCGCCCTCGGTCAGCGCTGCGCCGTACAGGCCCTTGAGGCCCTCGGCCAGCTCCGCCTTGGCGCGGTCGACGGTTTCGCCCGTCAGCTCGGTATGCAGAGAGATCGCGTCGCACCGGCAACCCTTGATCTCCGGGTATGCCAGCCAGCACTTGGTAAATGCCATGGTAAAACCTCCTGTGTATGTTGTGGATTGAAAATGAAATTGTAAGGGGATGTTCCGCGGCGGCATGGGGGCATGCTGCCCTACGTTGAACGGAAAAACGGGATTGTAGGGCGGGGTGCCCTCACCCCGCCGCACCTTACTGCTGCTCCAAAATCCGGATCAGCCGTTCCGCGGCTTCTTTGCCGTCGCCGGGTCGGTTGGCGCTGCCGAAGCTGAAGCGCAAGGTCGACAGTGCATCCTCGGCCGCGGTGCCGCCCAGGGCCACCAAAACGTGGGAGGGCTCCTGCACGCCGCGGTTGTCGCACGCTGCGCCGGGGGAGACACTGACCCCCGCCACGTCCAGCTGGTAGGTCAGCCGCTGGCCGCTGCGGCCCGGGATGCCGATGCTCAGCAGACCCGGCAGGCCGTCGGCGGGGG
>ERZ791631.565-NODE-565-length-31253-cov-6.984358_pt1 | contig 31253 bp, 25 predicted proteins | sample MGYA00509961_ERZ791631 | MGnify/ENA primary metagenome ERZ791631 (study PRJEB30046, sample SAMN00715248) | human gut metagenome | study: EMG produced TPA metagenomics assembly of the A metagenome-wide association study of gut microbiota in type 2... | reverse complement strand
AAATGCTCGATAATACACAAAGTATTATCTGCGCTTTTGGCTTAGCAGCTGCCGCGCCTCGCTCGCCGTATCGGTACTTAGAATTATGCGGTATTGCCCTAAAAATCACACAGGAGGTAAACTGCCTTGATCTACAAAAAGCAATATGGTCACCCATTTGATACTGAGAGTGTAGTGGGTTCCTTCTCACCCATGATGGAAACGATTCCGCATCTAACCAAGGAGCCGGATGGTTTTTCCTATGCTATGGATTCGCAGGACATCCTGTATGGTCTGGGCGAGAATATCCGCGGCATTAACAAGCGCGGTTGGGTGTACGAAAGCAAATGCTCCGATGACCCCAACCACACCGAGAGTAAACCCTCGCTGTACGGTGCATACAATTTTATGATCGTGTCCGGCAAAGACACCTTCGGCTTTTTTATCGACTACCCCGGTAAGGTCACTTTTGACTGCGGCTACACCGACCTTGACACCCTGCGGGTCACAGTGGCCGAGGAAAATTACGACCTCTACATCATAGAGGGCGAAAGCCTGACCGACATTGTGCATCAGTTCCGCCAACTGGTGGGGCGCAGCTACATTCCGCCCAAATGGGCCTTCGGCAACACCCAAAGCCGCTGGAGTTACATGACCGAGGACGAGGTTCGAGAGGTAGTGGCCAATTACCGCTCCAGCAATATGCCGCTGGATGCCGTGGTGCTGGACATTGATTACATGGAGCGCTACAAGGACTTTACGGTGGACGAGGAGCGCTTCCCGCATTTTGCAGACTTTACCGCCGAGATGAAGGCCCAGGGCATCCGCCTTGTGCCCATCATTGATGCGGGCGTCAAGATCGAGGACGGGTATGATGTGTATGAGGAAGGGCTGAAAAACGGCTACTTCTGCACGAATCAGGATGGCACCCCGTTTGTCGCCGGTGTGTGGCCGGGGCGGGTACACTTCCCCGATATGCTCAACCCAGATGCCCGCGTCTGGTTTGGCGGTAAATACAAATTTCTGCTGGATCAGGGGATTGAGGGCTTCTGGAACGACATGAACGAGCCTGCCATCTTTTACTCTGAGGAAACACTGAAAAAGACCTTTGCCAAAATTGAGGAGTACAGCAGGCAAAACCTTGACATTTCCAGCTTTTTTGCCTTTACCGGCATGGTGGCAGGGCTTTCCAACAACGAAAATGACTATAAACTGTTCTACCACAACACCAGACAGGGCCGTATGCGGCACGACAAGGTACACAATGTTTTTGGCTATAACATGACCCGCGCTGCCGGCGAGGCTTTTGAGCGGCTTGAGCCGGACAAGCGCATCTTGATGTACTCCCGCTCGGCCTGCATCGGTATGCACCGGTATGGCGGCATCTGGACCGGCGACAACCAGTCCTGGTGGAGCCACATTCTGCTTGCCCTGCACATGATGCCCTCCCTGAATATGTGCGGTTTCCTGTACGAGGGTCCCGATATTGGCGGCTTTGGCAGCAACACCACCGAGGATCTGGTGCTGCGCTGGTACGGTCTGGGCCTCTTCTCTCCCCTGCTGCGCAACCACTCTGCCAACGGCACCCGCAGACAGGAGCCCTACCGGTTTAAGAATAAGGCCGCCTTTGCCGGTATTTTACAGCTGCGCTACCTGCTGCTGCCCTATATTTACAGTGAATACATGAAGGCCGCTCTGCACGACGGCATGTACTGTATGCCGCTGGCCTTTGCCTTCCCTGACGATGACTTTGCCCGCCGGGTAGAGGATGAGGTGATGATTGGCGAAAGCCTGCTGATTGCGCCTGTATATGAGCAAAACGCCCGCGGCCGCTATGTCTACCTGCCGGAGGAGATGCTGCAGGTACGGGTAAAGTGCAGCGAAGGCAACCGCATCGAAACCAGCGTACTGCCCGCAGGCCACCACTATATCCCGGTGGAGCTGGACGAAGTGGTGTTCTTTGTGCGCAAGGGGCACATTCTTCCCATCGCCAAGGGCGGAAAGAGCATCCGGAATGTGGCTGATGTGGATTTTGCAGACCTGCGTCTGCTTGCCTACGCCCCCCATGGTGCCTCTTATGAATACTATACCGATGACGGCGAGACAAAAGATTACGACAAGCCGGAGCATTTTGTACATATTACACTGGATGCAGAAGGAAACGCAAAGTGCGATGGTGCTACGGTCAAAGCATACCCAGCAGTACAGTCGTTGACTATATAGTATTTTTCGAGCATTAATATAGGTAGAATACTGCCATCGTCTGGGAGCAAGGAGGTTTTCCTATGAATATTCGTCCCTCGGCAGCAATCCGACAAAACTATAATGAAATTGCAACCCTGTGCAGGAAAACTGCCGAGCCTGTTTTTCTTACAAAAAACGGTGAAGGTGATTTGGCTGTCATGGATATTGATACTTTTAATCGCCGTGAAAAAATGTTGAAGCTCCGGGAAGAACTTCTTGCTGTTGAAGAAGATTGCTTACAAGGTCGGGGCGGATGCTCTCTTGATGAATTGGACGCATACCTTGATGATGTAATGGCCGGGGTATAAGGATGGAAAGCGAAAAATATACGGTTATCGTCTCTGATAGAGCAAAGCATAGTCCGCCTTTGTAATTCCTGAACAATAAGAACAATAAGCACCTGCTATATCAAATGGCGCTATTATCTGCGCTTTTGGCTTAGCAGCTGCCGCACCTCGCTCATCGTATCGGCACTTAGAATTATACGGTATTGCCCTAAAAAATCCGCCGGGGATGCCTCCCAAAACGGGAAGGCTCCCCGGCGGTATTCGTTTATAGGTTGTATTGCAGTCTATTGGTCGCTTTTATGTGCGACAACCTGCTGTGTGCATCAAAGGTATTTCCGTAGGGTCGGCACAAGAACATTCATATTGATCGGCTTTGCGACATGGTCGTTCATTCCGACATCCAGCGCCATCTGTCTATCTTCGGAAAAGGCATTGGCCGTCATTGCGATGATGGGGATATTCGCTTTTTGGGGGTCGTCCAGCCTGCGTATTTTTCTTGCCGCATCGTAGCCGTTCATCACCGGCATCTGGACATCCATAAGGATGATCTGATAGGTTCCGTCCGCAGCTTTTTCCAGCATATCCACACATTCCACACCGTCTTTTGCGCGGTCTACCGTACAGCCTTCCTCCTGCAGCAGCTCGGTGGCGATCTCCGCATTGAGGTCGTTGTCCTCGGTCAGCAGAATCCTTGTACCGCACAGGCACTTTTTGTCCGAGGGGTTGATTTCTCGTTTTGCCTGTGCTTCCTCCTCGGACGCAATGCGGCAGGGAATGGTCACGGTAAACGTGGAGCCAGCACCGATTTTGCTCTCCACCTCCACGGTGCCGTTCATCAGTCCGACCAGCTTTTTCACGATGCCCATCCCGATGCCGCTGCCTTCTACCTTGCTGACGGTGGATGTGCGCTCCCGTTCAAACGGTTCAAAGATATGCTTCTGGAACTCCTGCGACATTCCGATGCCGTTATCGGCAACCGTGACCACCGTATCGCACCAGCCCGCTTTTCCGCCGGGCTTCTGCGTAACATCGCAGCGGATCGTGCCGCCGGCTCCCGTGTATTTGACAGCGTTGCTGACGAGGTTTGTACAGACCTCGGTCAGGTGCGGAATATCCGCATAGATATACGGATACTGCAGCTGTGTTGTCACCACAAGCGTCTGCCCCTTGCTGTCTGCCTGATTCCGGAACATGGCAATGCAATTACGGAAATCCTTATCGACATCCGAAACAGAATACTCCATCTCCGTCTTATCGTTCTCGATTCGGGCAAGATCCAGAACATTGTTCAGCAGCATCAGCAGGTTCTGCCCGCACACTTGGATGTTCTCCATGTATTTTTTCAGCTTTGCAGTGTCGTCCAAATGCCGGGAGGCAAGGTCTGCGTAACCGATAATGGCGTTCATGGGCGTGCGGATATCATGCGACATATTGAACAGGAAGGTGGATTTGGCGCGGTTCGCGCTCTCGGCGTTTTCTACGGCAATCTGCAGCTTTGCATTCAGCTCCTGCGTATCGTTTGCGGCTTTCCTTGCAGCAGCTTCGGCTTTACGCGCCTTCCGCAGCAGCTTCAGGATCGTGAGCAGAATGACTGCAACCGCAATGCTGCTGACCTGCAGAACCATATAGAAGTTATCCCTTAAAAACTCGCTCAGGGTAACCTTCCGCAAGGAGCTCTTATACATCGCCAGAGAGCCGGTAAGCATATTGGCCGGCATGGCCTTGATCGTTTTGTTCAGGATGGACAGCAGGCTGCGGTTTCCGCTATTGACCGCAAAGCAGGATTTGGCAGGGTTTGGCAGCGGAACGCTGTAAAAACCATAGTTCTTGCTGTATTTTTCCTCGCTGCTGACCCCTGTGACAAAACAGTCTGCCTGTCCGTCCTTGACCAGCTTTATCGCATTCTCCTGTGTATCGCAGTCCACAATTTCCCACTGCGGATAATAAAACGCAAGGTACCTTGCTAGGGAGATCTTGTTTTGGGGAACGGCAACGCGGTTCGCTTTGTTTTCGTTAAAATACTCTTTGTTCGTGACCGCCATCATATTGGAGGTCCACGTTGTGTTGGTGCAGGCAACGCGATATTCTTCAGCCAGATTAGGACTCTGGTCGAAATGGAAGACCATGTCGATCTCGCCTGATTTCAGCGCATTGAGTTCCGCCTCTTTGTCGTCATAACCGACCAAATGGAATTCCAGCTCCTGATTTCCCAGACAACCTCTGGCAAACTGAACATAGTCCGTTATTGTCCCGGTAATCTCCCCGGTGGCAGGGTCATAGGTGCTGACGCCGCTGTCACTCGTCAGAAAGCCCATCCGGATCGCACCGTGCTCTTTGAGCCACGCCTTTTCCTCACCCGTAAGGGCAGGGATATAATCCAGCGAGAAATACTTTTTATAGAGATCCGCCGTATAAAAAGGATCAGCGTCCTCCAACGCGCGCATCGCATTGTCCAGTTCTTCCTTGAGATCAGGACGGTCTTTGTTGATCGCATAGTAGATGCCGGAGCTTCCCACGCGGGTTATGGTCGAGATGCCAAGCTCTGTCCAGAAGGACTCTTCCAGTGAAACAAAGCAGTCGATCTCGTGGTTTGCCAGCTTTTGCTTCGCATCCTCGTTGTTGGCGATGTTGACATGCTGCGTTTTCAGGTCGTATTTTTCTTCCCATTCGGTCAGCATCACCTCCGACTCAGCTCCCATCAGAACACCGATTGTTTTGCCGTTCAGCGTTTTGAAGTCGGAAGCGGTGATGTCCTCGCGCGAGAGATCGGCATAGAGGTAATATTTTTCCTCACCCATCGGTTCGTCCGAAAACAGCATCTCCTCAGCGCGGTCCTCTGTATAAGAAATATCGCCCATGATGTCGATTTCGCCGTTTTTGAGTTTTTCAAAGCAGTCTGACCAGTCGCAGGTCACATATTCGAACTGCCAGCCTGTATAGCCGGATAAGGTCTGCAGTAATTCGTAGCCGTAGCCCTTTCTTGCGCCCTTCTCGTTGACATAGTTGAAGGTATCCTCAAACGAACCAACGCGGACGACCTTTGCCGGGGCGGTTTCTGCGGCGGCCTTCACAGGGAGCGCGACTGACAGCAACAGCAGCAGGCACAGCATCGCACAGACGCTTTTCCGTGTCAGGATCTGCATGGCTTTGCACGTTCCGGAGTTTTCCATTCTTTCCCATCTTTCTCCGCCCCAGGCGGTCGCATTTTGACTTCATTTCCGTACCGCCGATTTCAGAAAGGGCATTGCAGCATTGATCCCGTCAGGTTGTCAGCAGCTTTTTTGAACAGTTTATACCTATGAGTCAATATGTATTATAGCATTGCCATGGGAATCCATCAAGAATTTTTTCGCTATGCAGATATAAAGTCATAATCACCAGCAGGCGGTACCGTGCCTTTTCACAGGTTCTTTCCGTTCGTTTCGGCTACCTTGGCGTACCAGGCAGCGCTGTCCTTGGGGGTTCGTTTGCCGGTTGCGTAATCGAGATAGATCAGGCCAAAGCGCTCGTTATAGCCCTCGCTCCATTCAAAATTATCCAGCAGCGACCAGTGGAAATAGCCGCGCACATCCACGCCGCTGTCAATCGCGCGGCGCAGCGACAAAAGATAGCGGTGGATGAAGTCGATGCGCGCAGGGTCATGCACCTTGCCGTCCAGATGGATGCTGTCGGTGCAGGAAATGCCGTTCTCGGTAATATAGATGGGCAGACCGTACCGCTCCCAGACAAAGCGTGTCCCCCACTCCATCGACTCCGGGGTGACGGGCCAGCCGATGGCTGTGCGCGGGTGTCCTGCGGCTCGGGGGCAGAATTTCGGTTTGCCGTTTGCCCCGGCGTGCACCATGACGGAGTTGTAGATGTTCATCCCGATGAAATCCAGCCGGCCCAGCGGCAGAGCGTCCAGCTGCTCCTGCGGGATGGCGTCCACCACACGCTGGGCCTGACCGCCCGCGATCACAGGCCAGCCGCGCCCACACAGCGGGTCAAGTGCCGGGGTATAGGTGAAGGTCCAGTCTCCGTCCGCCAGCGCAAAGGTTGCCTCGCGGGCCGCCGCAATATCGGCAGGGTCGTCTGTCGCCGGGGTGCAGATGCGCCCTGTCGGGGCCATGCCGACCCGGGCATCGGGGTCAGCCCTGCGGATCGCATCGGCCGCAAGGCAGTGGGCGTAGATCGTATTGTGCCACGCTGTAAACACCGCGCCGTCATCCAGACGGAAGCCGGGTGCGTGTACGCCGCTGCTGTAGCCCAACCCCACGCTGCACTGCGGCTCATTGAGGGTAAAATAGTACCGCACCCGCCCTTTAAAGTGTGCGGCGACCGCGGCGGCATACCCGGCAAAGGCTTTTGCCGTATCGGCATTCAGCCAGCCGCCCTTGTCCTGCAGGGCCTGCGGCAGATCCCAGTGGTAGAGCGTGACATAGGGCTCGATCCCTGCCGCAAGCAGCGCATCGACCAGCCGGTCATACCATGCAAGGCCCGCCGGGTTGATTGCCCCAGTGCCCTCCGGGAAGATGCGCGGCCAGGCAATCGAGAACCGGTATGCCTTCAGGTGCATCTCTTTCATCAGTGCAATATCCTCTGCCCAGCGATGGTAGCTGTCGCAGGCGATGTCCCCGGTATCGCCGTTCCTTGTTTTGCCCGGCGTATGGCTGAAGGTATCCCAGATGGACAGTCCCCTGCCATCCTCCTGCACCGCGCCCTCGACCTGATAGGCTGCGGTCGCCGCGCCCCAGACGAAATTTTCCTGAAATGACATCGTGTATTCCTCCGTATTCTGTCGGTTGCCTTTTCCGCATAAACACCTAAAAAGGTGCAGCGCAAGCGCACTGCACCTCCGTAAGTGTAATTTTACCCTTTCACGCTGCCCAACGCAACGCCCCGCACAATATATTTTGAGAGGAGCAGATAGACGATCATAACGGGCAGAATCGCAATGGTGATCATCATATATACCTTACCCATATCGAACTTCAAAAAGTCCGCGCTGCGCAGCTGTGCAACCAGAATGGGCACCGTTTTCCACTTGGCATCGTTGATGATCAGCGCCGGGATAAAGTAGTTGTTCCACGCGCCCACAAAGCTGAATATCGCCTGCACCGCCATGGCGGGCTTCAGGATAGGCAGAATGACTGTGTTAAAGGTATGGAACTCCCCCGAGCCGTCAATGCGCGCCGCGTCAATAATGTCGCGCGGCAGGCTCGAATCCATATACTGCTTCATGAAGAAGAACACCGTCGGCGCGGCGATGCTCGGCAAAATCAGCGGCCAAAGGGTATTGGTCAGCTTCATCTTGTCCATCAGGTTCAAAAAGCCCAGCGCCGAAACCTGAGTCGGCATCGTCATGATGAGCAGAATAACGGTGAATGCCAGCTTGCGCAGCTTGAAGTCATACGCATAGATGGCGTAGGCCGTCAGTGCGCTGAAATAGACCGACAGCGCCGCGCAGGCAGCCGACACGATCAGGCTGTTGCGCAGACCGGTCAGGATCGGTACATTGGCATCATGGGTGGTGTTGAAGAAGTTGACGCCAAAGCTGCCGCGGGGCAGCGGGTCAAACCCCTGCTGGATGGTAAAGTTGTTGTGCGTGGCGTTGACGATCAGCACATAGAAGAAGAACAGGCAGATAAAGCAGAGGACAAACAACACGATATAGGCCACTGCACGCTGCAGGGTCAGCATAGGGTCGTGAATTTTGCTTGCCTTTGCGGTAGTGGTGGCTGCGGTTTGGGTCTTGTTCGGCATATTGTTCACGCTCCTTCCTTAGTGATGCTTAGCGGCCGCTTTGGCTGCCTTGATGCGGGCTTTCTCAGCCTTGCGCTGCTCACGGGTCAGGCCGTCATCCTCCTGCGTGAGGGTAAAGTAGATGATGACGCAGAGCACCGCACAGAGCAGGAACATCAGCACCGAAATAGCACCGGCTGTGCCGTAGTTTTTGCTGTACAGATGCTGGTTCAGGTACATGATAATGGTGTTGGTCGAGCCGTTCGGGTCCCCCTTGCCGTTGGTCAGAACCTGCGGCACATCAAACATCTGCAGGCCGCCGATGAGACTGGTGATCAGCGTGTAGACAAGCAGCGGGCGGATCAGCGGGATCGTGATGCGCCAGAACATTGTGGTCGAGGATGCACCGTCCAGCTGGGCGGCCTCATACAGGCCGGGGTCCACACCCATGATGGCAGCCATCAGAATGATGGTCGTATTGCCGAACCACATCAGGAAGTTCATCAGCCCAACCAGACCGCGCGCTGTCCAAACATTGGAAAGCCAGCGCACCGGCTCGGCCACGATGCCGAGCTTGAGCAGGATCGAGTTGATCGGCCCTGTTTCCGAGTTTGAAAACAGGGTAAAGAACAGCATGGCGAACGCCGATGCCATGATAAGGTTGGGCATATAGATGACCGTCTTGAAGAAGCCCTGAAACCGCAGCTTCAACCGCAGATCGGTAAACCATGCTGCCAGCACCAGTGATACAATAATCTGCGGGATAAAGCCCATCAGCCACATGATCATGGTATTGCTGAAGTATTTCGGCACCTCCCGGATCATAGCGGCATAGTTTTTCAGCCCTACAAAGTTGGGGCCGATGATCTTTAAGCCGCTGCGGAAATACTCAAAGAAGGAATAGTAGATGGTCGTTGCCAGCGGCCAGAACTGGAAGATGAAAAAGGTGATAAAGAACGGCGCCAGAAATATGTAGCCCCATTTGGCGTAGCTCATGCCTTTACGTTTGGTTTTCACAGGTCTCACCCTCCTTATCGGGCGTTGCCCCACGAAGGGCAGGGCCTTTACAATACAAAACCGAGGGCGGGCGCTGACCCGCCCCCGGCGTGGCTTGTGTTATAAGTATGGATTCAGTTTTGCGGTGCGGTCAGCACATCAGGCAGGCCACTCAACGCTGCTCAGCTCAGGATACTTGACCTTGATCTGATCCTCAAAGTTCTTCTTCGCGGTCTCAAGGTCAACCGTGCCGTCAAAGTAATCCTTGAAGCAGCTCTGGAAGGTCTCGTTGCAGCCCTGATCATACGGACCGGCGTTGGACATATCAATGGTAGGTGCAACCTCTGCAAAGAGGGCAATGTGGTTCTGGCCGCCGAGGAATGCGGAGCCGAAATTCGGGTCAGCTGCAATGGAATCCATAGCGCTCTTGCAGTTGGTGTAGTCCTGCGTATCCTCAGTAATCTTGGTCATGATGTCGGCATCACAGGTCAGAGAGTACATGACATCCTTGATCGTGGGGATGTTGTCGGTGCCGGCTGCTGCGCAGATCCATGTGCCGCCCCAGTAATACGGCTGAGGGCCCTGGCAGACTGCGTAATCGCCGAAGATACCGTTGCCGACTTCCTGCTTGCCTCCCTCAGACTCAGGCGTGGCCAGAGAGTTGCCCAGCAGGGTGAAGTTGATGCCCCAAGTGGAGTAGAAGAAGCCGAAAACCTTGCCGGCAGGGCCCTGATCGGCGGCCCACTGGTCGCTCCACAGGCTGGTCTTGTTGTTTTAGCCGTTATCGGTGTAGGTCTTGGTCTGATCGACCCAGTTCATGATGTTGGGGTCGACCTTGACGGTCGTGCCGTCCACCCAACCGGCGGACACATTGTTGGAGAAGGTGCGGTAGGAATCATCGTAGCCGGAGAGCATCTTGTAGCCCTTGGTCGCGGCCTTCTCCGCCACATCGTTGAACTTATCCCAATCGCTCAGTGCGGCCTGAACCTCGGTCGGATCATCTGTGCCCAGCACATCCTTGGCGATGGAGCGGCGGTAGGCAAACAGACCCGGGGTTGCCTGCCATGTGGTGCCCTTCTGCACGCCATCCACGGTAACGATGTCCTTGGTGTACTGGTACTGATCCTTGAGGTCATCATCGGTCAGGCCGACATCCTTCTTGACATCCAGCGTATATTCGGAATCCACATACTTCAGCGCGTAGTCGGCCTCGATCAGGAAGATGTCGATCTTGTCATCGGCAGCGGCGCTGTCCTGCTTGAGCAGGGCCTCGTCCAGCTTATTTTGGTAGTTGTTGTTATCGTTGGGGTTGATGGTCCACTTTACGGTGACACCGTTATCCAGCGTTGTGGTGGACTTGTCGGCGGCGATCTCCTTGACGCCGGGATAATAGTCATTGAAGCGGGACTGGAATTCATCGTTCCAGCACCAGATGTTCAGGATCTTGCCCTCCTCTGCGGCTGCATCGGCAGCAGGTTCTGCGGCTGTGCTGCTGGCTTCGGCAGAGGTCGAATCAGCGGGGGCTGCGGACGAGCTTGCGGCGCCTCCGCCGCAGCCTGCCAGCAAGGTGGCTGCCATTGCAGTGGCGGTCAATAAACTCATTGCCTTTTTCATAATGTGTTTTCCTCCTTTTTAAAAAGAACTCATGTATGAATCAGATATTGTGACCCGCATCCCAGCGGGTTTGAACCTATGGATTGGGGACATCGACTGACTGCCCTTTCAGCAGGCTGCCGGAGATCAGCTTCTGCTCCGGCAATGCCGTGCGCGGGGATTCTATCTGCTCGATAAGCAGCTCTGCCGCGGCGCGGCCCAGCGCTTCGGTGTCCTGCCGGTAGGTAGTCAGCTGCGGGGACATGATCTGCGAGATCAGGTTGCCATCATAGCCGACCACCGAAATATCCCGCGGAATCAGAAGCCCTTCCTCACGGATGGTCTGGATGCCGCCGATGGCAGAGAAGTCGTCCGGGAAGAGAATCGCCGTGGGGCGCTGCGGCAGCGCCAGCAGCTGGCGGGTCGCAGCGGCGCAGCTTTTCGCATCGCGGTAGGTGCTCGGCACGATGTAGGCATCCGGCACCGTGATCCCATGGGCGGCACAGGCGCGGTAGAAACCGACCAGACGCTTCTGGGTGACTGCGCTGTGATTCTCTCCGTGGATATAGGCGATCCGCTCATGCCCTAAGGCGGCAAGCTGATCCACCAGCTTGTGAACGCCGTCGGTGTTATCGGAAAGTACGGCAGCCCGGTTGTTAAAGACATGGTCGACTGTGACGATCGGCAGGTTGCTGTAGGCCAGCTCAATGACCTCCGGGTCATCGAACTTGATGCAGGCAGCGATCACACCGTCAACGCCGCGGTAGCGGCAGTGCTCTAAATAGCTAGAGTGGCCGTGGCCGATGTTGTGGTTGATAAAGGTGATATCATAGCCTCTGCCCTCGGCGTGGCGTTTGAAGCTGTCCAGAACAGCCGCGAAGAATTCATGCGTCAGACCGCTTTGTGCCTCGTCCACGAAAAGGACGCCCAGATTATAGGTGCGGTTCGTTTTTAAAGCCCGCGCTGCGGAGTTTGGCATGTAGCCGATCTGCCTTGCCGCCTCGCGCACTTTTTCTTTGGTGGCCTGACTGATATCGTTGTGACCGTTCAGAGCCTTGCTCACGGTAGCCACCGAGACCCCGCATGCCTTTGCGATGTCTTTGATGGATGCCATGGTATCGCCTCCTTGCATCTTCCTTAATCGTTTTCGTATCTTCACTATACAACATGTCAACCATAAAATCAATGCCTTTTTGTTATTTTTTGTGCATTTCGATTCGATTTGGCGATTTGCAAAAAACGAAAACACCCGTTTTGGTTATTTCGTTTGGAGTTTCGCTGAAAAAGGGACATAATTTGCGCCCCGGCTTGCCGTTTTTACGCTTTTCGCCCCGGTGATGCAGACTCAAATTTGCTTTTTATGGTGCCGCAGCCGGAAAACATCCTTATATAAAATTAGGTGGGATTCGATTTTCGTGCCAATTTTCGGTTTGCAAAATTGTGAAACTCGCCAAATCATCGTTAAATTCATCTGCAGCCCTTGCAATTATCCGGAAAACGCGGTATTGTAAGGGTAACAACTTAATCGTTTTCGACTTGAACTGACGGTTTTATCTGCTTTCCATTAGTAAGGAGAGGGTCTCTATGAAGTTCGGTCATTTTTCCGATACCGCACGCGAATATGTCATCACCACGCCGCGCACACCGCTGCCGTGGATCAACTATCTGGGCAGTGAGGCATTCTTCAGCCTTGTTTCCCACACGGCCGGCGGGTACAGCTTTTACAGGGATGCCAAGCTGCGGCGTATCACCCGCTACCGCTACAATAACGTACCAGCGGACTCTAACGGTCGGTATTACTATATTAAGGACGGCGATACCGTATGGAATCCCGGCTGGCAGCCCACCCAGACCGAGTTGGACAGCTATGAGTGCCGCCACGGTCTCGGGTACAGCATCATCACCGGCAAAAAGAACAGTCTGACAGCGAAGCTGGAGTTGTTTGTGCCGGTAGGCGACAACTGCGAGATCGACCGTCTGGTGCTGACCAACGGGAGTGATGCGCCGAAATCGTTTACTGTATTCAGCTATCTGGAGTTCTGCCTCTGGAATGCTGTGGACGATTCCACCAACTTCCAGCGCAATTTCTCGACCGGCGAGGTCGAGGTCGAGGGCAGCACCATCTACCACAAGACCGAGTATCGTGAGCGCCGTGATCATTACGCATTGTTCACCGTCAACACACCCATTGACGGCTTTGACACGAGCCGGGATGCCTTTTTAGGCGCATGGCGCAGCAATGCGAACCCCGAGGTCGTGGAAAACGGCCGCTGCACCAACTCGATGGCGCATGGCTGGGCACCCGTTGGCGTGCATCAAATCAATGTCACTCTGCAACCCGGCGAAAGCCGCAGCCTGATTTTTGTTTTGGGCTATATCGAAAACCCGGAGGATGAGAAGTGGGCCGCACCCGGCGTCATCAATAAGACCCGCGCCCGGGCGATGGCTGCCCGCTATGCCACGGATGCGCAGGTCGATGCGGCGCTTGCCAAACTGCACGACCACTGGAACAGCCTGCTATCCACCTACTCGGTCAAGAGCAGCGATGAAAAGCTCGACCGCATGGTCAATATCTGGAATCAGTACCAGTGCATGGTCACCTTCAACATGAGCCGTTCTGCCAGCTATTATGAGAGCGGCACCGGCCGTGGCATGGGCTTCCGCGATTCCTGTCAGGATCTGCTCGGCTTTGTACATCTGATCCCCGCCCGCGCGCGGGAGCGTATTCTCGACATTGCCGCCACCCAGTTCCCGGATGGCAGCGCCTACCACCAGTACCAGCCGCTGACAAAAAAGGGCAACATGGATATCGGCTCCGGCTTCAACGACGACCCGCTGTGGCTGATTGCCGCCGTGTACGCCTACTTGGGCGAAACGGGCGACTACTCGATTCTGGACGAGCCGGTGGACTTTGACAACGACCACAGCCTTGCACAGCCGCTGCTTGAGCATCTGCGCCGCAGCTTCGGCTACCTGCGCACCCACAAGGGGCCGCACGGCCTGCCGCTGATCGGCCGCGCCGACTGGAATGACTGCCTGAACCTGAACTGCTTCAGCAAGGAGCCGGGCGAGAGCTTCCAGACCACCGGCCCGAGTGACGGCCCTGTGGCTGAAAGCGTGTTCATCGCCGGTATGTATGTCAAATACGGCAACGCCTTTGCCGAGATTCTGGACGCTACCGGCCACGCGGACGAGGCCGCCGCCGTGCGCGCCGAGGCTGCAGAGATGGAACAAACCGTGCTGACTGCCGGTTGGGACGGCAGCTGGTTCCGCCGCGCCTACGACGCCCTTGGCCATGTGATCGGCGGTGAGGAATGCGAGGAAGGCAAGATCTTCATCGAGCCGCAGGGTATGTGCGTCATGGCAGGCATCGGCGTAAACACCGGCGAAGCCGTAACCGCCCTGCAGAGCGTGAGAGACAAGCTTGACACCAAGTACGGCATTGTGCTGCTGCAGCCCGCTTACACCAAGTATCACCTTGAGCTGGGCGAGATTTCCAGCTATCCCCCGGGCTACAAGGAGAACGCCGGTATCTTCTGCCACAACAACCCGTGGGTCAGCTGTGCCGAAACTGTAGTCGGCCACGGCGACCGCGCGTTTGAGATCTACAAAAAGACCTGTCCGGCATACATTGAGGACATCAGCGAGATCCACCGCACCGAGCCATATGTCTACAGCCAGATGGTGGCAGGCTGTGATGCCGCGACCTTCGGCGAGGCGAAAAACAGCTGGCTGACCGGCACGGCCGCATGGACCTTTGTGGATGTGAGCCAGTACATCCTTGGCATCCAGCCCACACTGGCTGGGCTGAAGATCGACCCCTGCATCCCCCACACGATGGACGGCTTTACCCTGCGCCGTGTCTGGCGCGGGGCAACCTATGAAATCGTTGTGGAGAACCCTGACCATCTGGAAAAGGGCGTCAAAGCCATGACGGTGGACGGCAAGCCTGTAAGCGGCAACATCCTCTCCCCTGTTCCCGCCGGCTCGACCGTAGAGGTCAAGGTCGTCATGGGCTGACCGCCCGCCTTTTACCACAAAGCAGCAGCCCGCAGTGTGCTGCTGCTTTTTCTGTACGGTCTTTATACACCGGCGTGCTGCTTCACGAACCAGAAAACTCCCCTATCCTGCTGCGCGCGCAGCAGAATAAGGGAGTATTTTTTATGTGCAGCCTGTCAGGTATGGTTATCCCGCGAGCATTTCTCTGCATCGATCGCAAGCACGACCATCAGCGCGCAGAGAGCATCTTCTGGGTCGGCAACCTCAATGGTGTATGTATCGGTCCAATTCCAAAGCTCCTTGGCGATATGCGCCACGGTATGCCCGCTGGGGGCAAGGATGTCATAGTCCCATTCCCAAAAGCTGCCTTCAATGCGCCAGCCATTGCAGTCGATATGGTAGCTGGGCCGGAAAAGCGTCAGCTCTCGGCTCAGGCATCCCACATAATCATCCTCACCTGTGTAGAGTTCAAATTTGGGCATCCATGTAAATATCTTTTCTTTGACGCAGCCAACCGGGCAGCCCGCCGCATCAAAGATTCTCAGGCAATGCCCCCAGGAAAGCTGACCCTTGACCACAAACAGGGTATTTCCATATTCATCGTAAATATCATAGCTGTCGAACCAGGAGAACATCCGTTGCTTGAAAAGCATCTTCATTGCGTTTCTTCCCTTTCCTGCGCAGTATCTGTTACCGGCATCGTATTTGCTGGCCTTATGCTTATTATAGTTTATAACGCCGCCAAATCTCAAGGGAAAATCCGGAAAATTAGCCCTGTTATTTTGCTTTCTGCGGAAGAATACCGGGATCCATTCTCTCCACTGGGAAAAGTGCAGGGCAAGGATATACTGCTTGCGCTTTTCTTTCTTTTGTACGCTTTGGTTTGTATCCTTATTTTGCTATTGCGGACCAGTAGGCATCGAACAAGCGCCCGATTCACCTTTGTTTTCAATACGCAGAGTACAACATATTCCGGGGTGCATTTTTGTCTCCCGGAAATTGTTGTATTTTGAAGCCCCGGAATTTGTTGTATTCTACTGCGTAAGGTGATGCGAGCCAGTATGCATTGCCGCGTGGAATATTCCCCATAAGCTTTTGTAACCAACTCAAAGCAGCGCTACAGTGCCGGAATTTCGTCTGCTATACGCCGGATGTACCGCTTAAAATCTGTTCCAGCGCATCACAGAATCGAATATCCTGCTCTTTTGTGCGTTTTGCAGCCCCCTTTGGGTGTTTTCCGGCGCGAAGGAGCTTTTTGTTCTCATGCCGCTGCAGCATCAGTGCATCTATATTATCCGCCGTATATTCCAAACCGTTCTGGTTCAGCACCCGTGCGCACCTTGCAAGGCACATACTTGCCAGCCCGTAATCCTGCGTCACGACCAAGTCCCCGGGCTTCACCCGGTTGACGAGTGCAAAATCCACACTGTCAGCGCCTTTGTCAAATACCAGTGTCTGTGCCCCTTCCCTCTCAATACGGTGGGATGTATCGCACAGAATCACAACCGGCACACGGCTTTTCCCTGCGATCCGCAGGGTCAGATCGACCACCGGGCAGCCGTCTGCATCGATCAAAATCGTCATGTGTTTATCCTCCTTTTCTCATCGTACTGTGCTTGGGTTTGATAATTGTACCATGTTCCCGCTGTGCTTTTCAACACGCAGGAGACACTCATTCTCGGCGCACCGCAAAAAGCACGGGAGGTACACAGCAACCTGACCGACTATGTGACCCTGACCCACATCCAGTTTGCGGCGAACCTGCTCCGGTATCACCACTACACGATCACACAGGCAGCACAGGAGGTAGGTATCCCGGATGTCCCCTACTTTACCCGTCTGTTCAAGCGCACCATGGGAGAGACCCCGTCCCAATACGCCCATAAGAAAGCCCTCGAGACCCAGAAAACAAACCCGCTAAGCTAATAAGAAGAATTTTGCAGCGGCGCTCATCCAGCCTCCTTGCAATCCTCTGCAGCATGGTATTATAATCTGTATAGAATTGGCAAGCTGCATGCTGCACCGCAGGAGGGCGTTTTATGATTTTACAAACAGGTTTTCGCACCGATATCCCTGCCTTTTACAGCGCGTGGTTTGCGAACCGCCTGCGTGCAGGGTTTGTGCTGGTGCGCAACCCGTATGATCCGCAGTCCGTTACACGGTATGCCATCAACCCGGATGTGGTGGACCTGATCGGCTTTTGCACCAAAAATCCTGCACCGATGCTTTCCCGCATGGAGCTGCTGCGCCCCTATGGGCAGTACTGGTTTGTCACGATCACCCCCTACGGGCCGGAGATCGAGCCGCATGTACCGCCGAAGGCGCAGGTCTTGCAGGATTTTATCGCGCTGTCAAAAGTTGTCGGTCCTGACTGCATCGCATGGCGGTATGACCCCATTTTTCTTTCCGATACCTACACCGCTGCGCGACATATCGCAGACTTTGAGCAGATGGCAGCTGCGCTTTCCGGCTATACCAGAACCTGTGTGATCAGCTTTATCGACCTTTATGAGAAGGTACGGCGGAATTTTCCGCAGGTAAAAAGCGTCCCGCACACGGAGCGCGAGACGCTGGGAAGGGCTTTTGTTGAGATCGGCAAAAAATACGGCATGACAATACGCCCCTGCGCCGAGGGCACCGCGCTTGCCCGCTATGGTGCCGATTGCAGCGGCTGCATGACGCAAAAGACCTTTGAGACCGCGCTGCACCGCCCCCTGCGGCTGCCACCGCAAAAGCCTGCCCGCAGGGAGTGTGCCTGCTGCCTGACGGCAGATATCGGCGCCTACAACACCTGCGGTCACGGCTGCCTTTACTGCTACGCCAACGCCGGCCGTGTGGCTGTAGCGCGGAATATGCGTATGCACGATCCCGCCTCGCCCTTTTTGGTCGGGCACAGCCAGCCGGGCGATGTCATCCACGAGGCAAAGCAGGAAAGCTGGTTGGTCGATCAGATCAGTATGGCAGAGCTGCTCTAGCAGCAGACAAGCGGCTGCTGGCCGTTTTCACCGTTACAGCAAAAGCTTGCAAGAAAAGGCAAAAATGCCTATCCTTGCAAGCTTTTTTGTTTTCGTTTACGCAAATAGGGGCGTCGATTCTTGTTGCTATATTGTAAAAAGTGAACTGTAGTACAACTGCACAAAGCAAAAAGGCTGCGCTTCCTGCGCAGCCTCTCAGCAAACGGCCTTATTCGGTGTATTGTTTGACAGCGCCTGCCTTCTGCAGGGCCGCCATCACGGCGGGAATCAGAACCAGCTGCATGATAATGCCCGGCACGGCATTGAGCAGTGCGCCCGCCAAGAATGCATGGGCGGTAAACGCCTTGCCGCCCAAGCCCAGCAGCACGACCTCAGCCACGCCCCAGACAAGCCGCCCTGCCACCATGGCGGTAACCAGCGCTGCATATACCCCTGCCACGCCCCTTTGAGCCAAGCGGCGGTATACCAGCCCGATAACCAAGCCGTAGGTCAGCAGCTCAAAGGCCATCGCAATAGCCACCGGGTACATCGGAGGCATCCCGAACAGGACCGAGCGCAGCAGCGGCGCAACAAAGCCCACCACTGCACCGTACTGCCAGCCACAGACAAGGCCGCACAAAAGCACCGGAATATGCATCGGGAGCAGCATGCTGCCGATTTGCGGAATCTGGCCCGTCAGCATGGGCAGTACAAGACACAGCGCCAAGAAAAGCGCTGCATAAGCCAATTTTTTGGTATTCTGGTTTTTCACAACATATCACCCTTATCAAAAAGTTTGAACCGCGCACCCTTCTGGGCACTGCCTTCCTGGCTTTTTCATAAGGGCATTACTGCATCATTTCAAACCCGGCAAAGCGGGAATCACGCAGTCATGCCATAGGTCCGCTTACTATATTACACAAAAATCTCCGCTGTGTCCAGTACAAAATCGCAGCGTGCGGCTGGATCATAGGCAGCAAAATAGCCTTCCTCCAGCGGAATCCATCGCTGCACAAAATTTGCGTAGCGTATGCCCTCTCTCGCCTGCAGGCGTGCCGTCTGCACATCAGGCGGGCAGGTAACAAACACCCGCACCGCAAATTCGGTCTGCAGCGCTGGATGCAGGCTGTAGCTGCCCTCCAGAATCGTCAGTGGCGCGGCAGCAAACGGCTTAGCCGGCAGGAAAGTCCCCGCCGCGCAGCTGTATGCCTTATAGAGCGCCGTTTCCCCGCGCAAAAGCGGCTGCAGGACCTCATTTCGCAGCCGGATGAAATCCATATTCGCACCGGGCTGCTCCTGCCAGTTCGCGCAGCGCGCGGCAATAGGCAGATAGAAATCATCGGTATGCACCACCCGGCAGCCCAACTGCCCCGCCAGATATTCCGCCAGTGTAGACTTTCCGCTACCGCAGCGCCCGTCAATAGCCAGCAGCGCAGGGCCGTTTTCTGCAGCCAACTGTGCGGTCTGCAGGATCGGTGCGGCGGCTGTTGCCAGCGGCGTCATGCGTCCAATGCACGCAGCGCAAGTGCTACGGCATTTTGCAGATACTCGTCAAGGCGGCAATCCTGCGTGCCCGCCACAAAGATCCCGCAGCCGGACGCCGGAATCAAAACCTTGGCTGCCTCACTGCCGGAAATCGCCACCGACATTTTGGGCGAAACCTCGCCCATGATGCCGTTAGCCATCAAGATACCGATGGGCCCCAGGATAACATCGGCTCTGGCGGCGTTATATACCACCGCATTTTCCCCTGTTGCACCGCGCACTGCACCCGCCTTCAGCATGGCACTGGTTGCCAGCACATTCGTGCCCACTGCCAGCAGTTCGCAATCCGCAGGCAGCTTAGGCAGCAGCAGCTTTGCAAGCTGTGCGCCCATACCGCCGCCCTGCCCATCAATGATCAAAATTCGTTTCATACCCTACATCCTCTGTCTCTATATGGCCTGCCGCTGCAGCGGCTTACTTCCGCCTTTTATTTTACACCCCCGGAGTATGGCATCGCAAGTAGTAAAATGAAAAGGGCTGCTGCACTTCATCGCACGGCAGTCCCCTTTTTACACACCGCGCAAATCAGCTGCAAAAATGCCTAAGGCAACACCGCACTATTCCTGCCTGACGGCTTAAGCACTACTCCGGCAGCTGCCGCACCTCGCTCGCCGTATCGGCACTTAGAATTATGCGGTACTTCCTTAAATCCTTCTTAGTCTTTGGCAACTGGTTACAGGCAATAATTCATCGGCTTTCTTTCTATGTGTACTTTGCTCTCCATTATCCGTCAATTCCTGTTGCCATAACCATATTTTTGTATTCCTTGTTGCGTTCGCCAAGCAGTATCTTACCATCTCCATGTGATTGGTCTTACTGCTATCGCAAAGCAAAATTTTCTCAAATGCTATAATTTTTTGTAACAGGTGCAAAGCCAATCCTTCTGCTGCTCCCCTCCCCTGTCCTCTTAAGATCCCCCTTCCTTTTTTGGATGGCATTGCTTTGTTTTCCTGTTTTCTGTTTCTGCCATACAACCTACAGAATGGAAATTCGCCTTTCTACCTATTGGCCCATTCTCAAATTCACCTTCGTTCGGATAGCGTAGGTTTCCACTCCTATCCAAAGAGAGGTTTCTACACTTTAACAAGCGGAGAATTTGAGTTTTTGACACAGTTTTGATATTCCATATCGTATATATAATTGTCTATTATCCAAACCGTATACAAAATTGAATCTTATATAGCCTTTCCCCCATCCTTTTGAGCTCCCACTTTGTTCTTTAAACCAGTTGCCTGCGGAACCTATTGTACTGTATTTACGCGGTTTCGATTTCCGACCGTATTTTCTGCTTTCATGATTACGCCGGATTGCTGCCGAAAAATTGGATAAACCCATAAAAAAGAGCTTTCCTCCTCTGGAATTCAGGGAGTCAGCGCAAAGAGAGGTTTCTACATCGCATTACCGTAAAAAAACTTTGCCTGCATTATGTCCTACTTTGCAGCACTATGAATCTTCTTTGTATAATCTACGCTTTTCACCGTGTACATATTGTATACTATGAAACAATATTTCCTAACTGTATTATGTTAACAGCGCTTTTCCCCTCTTTCTCATTTCTTCTCACCCTGTTTTTGGGTTTTCTATATCTATATATTGTGGTTTTTCTCCTTTCTATTACTATGATGCTTTGGTTGTGTCTTTCTGTACAAGGCTGCGTTTTCTTCCGCTTCTTTGATGTAGAAACCTCTTTTTAGTGCACTCAACTTCTTTTTCAAGGCGCAATTTTATATCGCTATATCGCGTATTATTACTGTACAAAAATCTTACGCTGCTTATATGTAGCAATCTCTTGGTTCTCCTATATTAGCTTTCCTTTCTCTGGTTGTATAGCCTGCTTTACTCAAGAACAAGTATGTTTGCTTGTCTAAAGCACCAATATGTAGTGTATTACCAGTAATTTCTAAAAGGAGGTTTCTACACCGGAAAAAATCGTACACCTCATATCCAAGATACCGCCTGCAGAAGCAAAAGGAGGTTTCTACACTTACAGCAGGGGAAATTTTTGTTTTTCTCTACACCCCTGCGCCATACATATTATCCTAATTTAGACGCCAGCGTTTTCCATTCTGGGAGCAAAGAGAGGTTTCTACACCGGAAAAACCGGAGATTTTTAAGCACTGTTCCCTCTCCCCTACCCATTCCCCTCTCTGGGTGCATGTTTGTACCGTGATCAGCAAAAGAGAGGTTTCTACACCGGAAAAATCAGCCCTCGTAATCTCCACCTCTGTTTGCACGGCCAAACACTCCCGCTATAGCAAAACAGAGATTTCCACACGGCGCAATTAGTAACTGCAACAGGCAGTATGCAGAAATAACTTTGAAAACAGAGATTCTTCCACGGCAAAAAAGAGGTTTCTACATGCCAGTTTTGCCTAATTTGTCTGTAGCAATCTCTTTCTACAGACTTTTAAACCTCTTGCATCCGGTGTGGAAATCTCTTTCGTCAAGTGTTTTTTCCTCTTAGCTGGCATGTAGAAACCTCTCTTTCTACATATTATAATAAATAAGTAAAAAATAAGATATAAGATAAATAATTGTAAAAGAGAAAAAATCAAAATCTTGTGAAATAATAAGACCTCAAACATTTTTCGTTGACAGTTGGCGAATAGTATAGTAATATTATCAGTATAATGATATTTGTGTACCTATTTGAATTGTAACATCTAAGGAAAGGAATATATAGCTGTATATCGAGATTATTTTAAGCACCGTTTTGTACAGCTATAAGTAATGGATATGAACAAAACAAATTCGTCCATTGATGAGAATGAGGAAGCTTTAGTCGGGGAGGTCCTTTCTGATGATGAGGTCCGCGAGAAAAAGCAGGCACTTGCGAAATGGCAGCACTCCCCTGTCGGCTTTGGCTCTTACATTACCAAAAGTAATGATCTGATCCAGCGGACAAAGTATTCTCTGCCCAGAAATGAGCAAAAGGTTCTCTTTATGCTCATGTCCAAGATTGACCAAAAGAACGATAAGGATGCGTCCAAGTATTATTCGATTACCTTCAACGATTTTGCCAAGTTGCCTGGCGCGCGCACGGTTGATACAACATATGCGCTGAACCTGAAAGAAACCATAGAAAATTTGGAAAACCGTACCTTCTGGGTAAAGAAAGAGCCCGGCAGTAAGGTGTATCGCTCCATTTCCTGGCTGCAAAAAGGTTCTGAGGTCGATTTCGACAAGAAAGAGATTCGACTGCGCTTTAACCAGGATATCTGGAAGGATATTGCGCAGCTTACCAGCAACTACACCTCTTACAGCATAGAATATCTGCTGATGATGAAAAGCACCTACTCGATGCGCGTTTATGAAATCATACTCTCCTATGACAACGGCAACAGAGATTATGGCTATACGAACGGCCTTGTATTCCAGCCGGTAAATGATGAGATTTTGAACAAGTTCTCCTCAAAGCGTGCAGAGTTGACCGGTTACAAGTATAAAAAATTCAATATTGATGAGTTTAAGGGCCTGCTTTCTGCACCCACAGAGGCAGAGAGAGAGTCCACAAAGAGCAAAAAGAAAAAGGACCCGGCATCTGCAGACAAGAAAAAGTTCGACCGGGAAAAACCGCTGTCTGAAAAGTACAAGACTTTTACAGAGTTTGAAAAGAATGTTTTAAAGACAGTTAAGACAGAAATCAATGAGATGACGGATCTCTGGTTTGACTATGCCCCGGCACGCAAGCGCGGTGTTCGCAAATATGAATACCTGTATATTTTCATCAAATATAAGACCAAAGCGGAAATGAAGAATGTCCGCGCCTATCACGATAGAAATACACATGATGATGAAATTGTAAGGGATTCCAGAAAGAAGAAAACCCAGAGCGCGGAAAACGCTGCACAGCATATTACAGAGCCGTTTGGCACAGATATTCTGGAAATGAAGTACAGAAAAGCGACCACAGAGATCAGAAATAAAGCTGACTATCTTTCGTATGAGGATAAGCTGTCGGACAACGAGAAAAATATCTGCAATGATATTTTCACATACACGGCTAAAATTCTGACAAATGGCAATAAGCGGGATCAGGCGGAGGAAACGCTGGATTGTTTAAACCGGATCATTCATGACAATGCTGGGCTGAAAACATGGGCCTTGGGACTGTGTGTAAAGTTTACCGAGTTGCTTGAAAAAGCAACCGAAAGGAAGTCTGCACAGTATTATCGCACGGTTGTTTATAACGATACGATTGAAAACAGCGCTTTGATTATCGCGGCTGGCAAGCAGAAGCTCGCAGCTTTGGATCCATCTGGCGTGTTTAAGTTTGATATGTCTGTCTTTGAGGATGTCTAAGTATTGTTTGGCAGAGGTCTGCAAATTGCAGGCCTCTGCTTTTTTGTGGTAAAGGATGACAGTGATTTCAAATGATAAATACATGCAAAATGAAAACAGCAACAAGAATTGAAGGGCGTATTGATTCCGCACTGCACTGTGAAGCAAGGAAAAAATGCAAAGAAATAGGCGGTGCGAATGCGGATACATCATAGCACAGCAACAAGAATTGATGAACCTGAATAAAAGCTGCTGCAGAGTAATAATAAAGAAAAGAGAATTGACTTTACTTATATCTATGTTATAATTGAAATCACAAAGAGCAGCAGAAAGTAACTGCGACTATTTCTATGGTGAGGGATAGGTTTCAACATATTCAGCCGTTGAAGTATGATAGAATCGGATAATACGAAACAGCTGCACCCTGTAGCAGCAAAAAGGCATGAGGAACAGAATGGTAACGGAACAATAAACTATAGCAACAAGAATTGACAGACACATCCACAAATAACAGTCTTTACAGAAATGAGGAATTGCTCAATGTCTGCAAAAATTATTACAATTGCCATTGAAAAGGGCGGCACGGGTAAAACTGTAACGGCCTCCAATCTTGCCTACCTGATGGGCGATGAAGGGAAAAAGGTTCTTTGCGTGGATACAGATCCGCAGGGAAATCTCACCAAAGCACTCAGCGGCGGCTTGAGCATCACAAGTGATGAATTCTACGGCAAGGCGCTCTATAATCTTTTCGACGGCTTCCTGTATCATAGCAAGACGCGAGACTTTATTGTAGAAACGCAGTATGAAAATGTAGATATGATTCCGTGCGACGCGCAGACGCCACGGATCAATAAGCGCATTGAGCTGCTGATTGGTGATGCAGAGCGCTTGAAGGACGATGATCCGAGGAAGGTTTCCGGTATGGGAGATTTTCTGTACTATTTCCTCAATCAGGTGCGCGATGAGTACGATTACATTCTAATTGACACACAGCCTACGCGTGACAGCCTGCTGCTTTCCAATGCAATCTATGCAGCGGATTATATCCTGATTCCGGCCGGCTGCGAGGATAACTCCGAAGAATCGGCATTCCGCCTTTACTATGAATGTAATAAGATGAAGCAAAGCTCCACTTCGCACCTGATGGGTGCCGGTGTATTACTGGTGAATGTGGACAGAAGCGCAGCAACAGATAAGAAAATTCAGGAGCATTTTAAGGAAGAACTCGGCACATCGCTGTTCAGTGTTGCAATCCCCGCCAGCAAGACGGTGAAAACATCCATTTCCCGCTTTTTGCCTGTGTGCTATATGGCAAAAACACAGCCTGTGGCAAAAGCCTATGTGAAAGCCTACGAAGAATTGAAAAAGCGTCTGGAGGTGAAATGATATGGGAATGAAGAGTCCCGCCAAAAAGAAGGAAATCGTAAAGCGTTCCCGCCCGACGGATGCGGAGCTTGGTAAAATCGATTCCAATAACGGCGATGCAGGGAAGATTATCAGTGATCTGACAGCAGGTCATAAAAGCATTGAATACGAATCACGGGATATTGCACTGTACGATATTCGTGTAAACGCGGACAACGAAATCTTCCGGCAGGCAGATACCCAAGAGGATATTGTGCAGCTGGCGGAGGATATTCAGCGCAACGGCCTGATGCATAATCTTGTGGTATTCCCGCAGGAAGAAAATGGGAAAACGGTGTATGTCCTTCTCTCCGGTGAGCGGCGCTACCGTGCGATGGAGTACCTCGAAAAGAGAGGAGACGCCACTTGGAACACCATCAAAAACTGCAATGTGATCACAACAAGCCTGTCGGAAAATGAAAAAAAGGTGCTTTTATACAGCGCGAATCTGCAGGTTCGCGGTGGCTTGGCGGACGAACAGATCCGCCGCAAGGCTGTTGCAGAATTTGTGGTATGCCTACAGAGCGAGCCGTTCAATATGACGGAAAAGGACGCTAAGAAGGCAATTAAGGAAGTGAGCGCAACCACCGCCAAGCAGATTGACCGTGATTTTCGCATTGAGGAAAAGCTGGATAAAGAGCTGCTTCGTCTTTTGGACAATAAGTTCCTGACCCGCATGGAGTGTGAAAGCTATATTACGCTGGAGCCGGAGGTGCAGCATAAAATTGCGCAGTGCTATCTGTTGCTGAGCACGGTAGATGTGAGCAGCTGCGACACCGATGCACAGGAGCGTCTGCTGCAGGAGCGCAACAGCATACATTATGATTTTATCCGGGCCATTGACAGCGCCAGAAAAACCAACGAGCCGGATGAGCGGGACGAACGCCTGGAGACTGCGTTTGCGGAGTGCGACAGCGCAATCCGCCTGCTGCAGAACACGGTAGGGGAGTACCATGCCGCCGTCAGCCAGCATGATACGAAGAAGGCCGAAGAGATCGCAAAGGATGTGGCCAAGGATCAAGAGGCAAAGCGCGTTGAGAAGAAGGAGCAAAAGAGTGAGTCTGAAAGCGCGACCTTTGTGGAAAAGACGCTCCAGCCTGTTGCCAATAAAATCTTTAAGAAAATGAGTTCAACCAGCTACAAGCGCGGCGTCAGAAAGATGTCTCAGGAGCGCCGTGACAATGATGTTGCGATTCTGAATGAGCTGATCGAGCAGGCGCAAAGTCTCAAGGATTTGATCGAAGCCGCAAAGTAAGGCAGGGTAGGGGAGACACTGTCCCGGCAACAAAGGCAACACCGCACAATTCCCGCCTGACGGCTTAAGCACCGCTCCGGCGGCTGCGGCACGGCATCTGCGTTGCCAAAATGCTCGATAAGACATCCAGTATTATCTGCGCTTTTGGCTTAGCAGCTGCCGTGCCTCGCTCGCCGTATCGGCACTTAGAATTATGCGGTATTGCCCAAAGGGTGATGCGAATGAAAGAAGAAAAAGTCAAGGTCAACCTTCGGGTAGGGCTCCTGATTCGGGAGACGCTTGTGGATGAGGCTGCTGTGGAGGATATCCGCGTAGGCACTCTTGCCAATCGGCTGCTCCAGTCCGAGTTGGATAAGGTCATGGCGGTCGGTGCTGACAACTGCCTGATTGTGAGCAGCAGGGAATATCTGGCCAGCAAAGCAGAAATCGAGCAAAACAAGGCGGCCTATTACCTGTTTCCGGAAACAAAGGTTGTCAGTCGGTTTATTGCAACACAGTTGGATGACAAGATTTATCCACAGATATCTTTTTACTTTTTGAAAGAGCAGATGGATGTTCTGGAAAAGCTGGTACGAAAGCAGCGGATACCGCAAACGATGCGAAACGGTGCGGTTCACTCCTATCGGTATGTTATCGCCGGTATGCTGCTGAATCATCCGCTTTGCCGTGCGCTGGGAGCATCTGCAAATCATGATTGAACCAAAGCCCACAGCCGTCGCTGTGGGCGTTTTTTGTCTACCGGTTGCCATGAAAGGAGCAATTCTACACCAGACCGGCGCAAAGGCACTTGTAAGGCTTAAAAATGAGCCGCCAAGGAAAAGTGCCACCCGCAGTAAAACGCGCCGCAGAGGCGCTCTCTTGCGTTCTCTGGGGGGCGCAAAAGGCGGCAAACAAAAAAGCCCCCACCCGCAAACGCGGGCAGGGGAGAGGGGGAGACGCCGCCTTGGAAAGATAACGAGACGGCACACAGAAAGATGCGGAAATGCCTCAGAGCCAGGTGCCCTTCAGCAGGTACTGCTCACGCTCGGCACCGGTCGAAACAAATTGGATAACATGGACAAGCTGCTTTTCGAGAAATTCAATGTAGGCTTTTGCCTCATCAGGCAGCTCGTTGTACAGGGTGCAGTGGGAAATATCGCAATTCCAGCCGGGCAGCATCGTTACAATCGGCTCCATACGGTCTAAGTCATCTGTGGGATCGAAGGCTGTCACCGGCTTGCCGTCCAGCGTATAGCCGGTGATAACAGGGATCTCCTTCATGCCGCTGAGGACATCCAGCTTGGTGAGGGCGATTTTGTCCGCACCCTGACAGGCAAGACCGTATCGGCTGGCAACACAGTCGAAGGGGCCAACGCGGCGGGGGCGGCCGGTAGCAGCACCAAATTCACCGCCGGCCTTGCGCAGGGATTCCATCCATGCCTCCGGCATTGCCTTTTCAGCTGTAAAGGGGCCGGCCCCCACGCAGGTGGAATAGGCTTTCAGCACACCGACCACATGGTTGAGTTTGACATTGGGGATACCAGCCCCCAACGGTGCATAGGCGGCCAGCGTGCTGGAGCTGGAGGTATAGGGGAAGATGCCGTAATCAATGTCGCGCATGGCCCCCAGCTGTGCCTCCAGCACAATGCGCTTGCCTGCGTTGCTGGCTGCCTGCAGATAGGCACCGGCATCACAGATGTAAGGGCCGAATTGCGCTGCCTGCGCATAACACCAGTTCAGCAGTGCCTCGTAGGACATCGGCTCCTGATGATAACAGCCGGCCAGCTCCATGTTTTTGGAATCAAGGATCACATGCAGCCTGCTGCGGATACGCTCCTCATCAAGGTGCAAGAGATCCCCCATGCGCAGTGTCTTTTTGCGGTACTTATCGCTGTAGGCATAGGCAATGCCGCGGCGGGTAGAGCCAAACGCTTTTCCCTTTTTGGCGAGGCGGTCCTCCTCAAGGCCATCCTGTACACGGTGCCACGGCAGGGAAATCGTAGCCTTGTCGGACAATTTCAGATGGTCAGGGCTGATTTTGATGCCGCGTTCCTCGATGGAGCGGATCTCCCCGGCCAGATGGTCAAGGTCAATGACCATGCCGGTGCCCAGCACGCATACGACATCCGGGTGCAGGATGCCGGAGGGGAGCAGGTTCAAAACAAACTTGCCCTGCTCGGTCACAACAGTGTGCCCGGCGTTGTTTCCGCCTTGATAGCGGGCTACGATATCGGCGTTTTCGGCCAGCAGGTCAATGACACGGCCCTTGCCCTCATCGCCCCAGTTGATACCGGTTACTGCGGTCAGCATTTAGTTTCGCCATCCTTCAAATTTGTCTCTAAGGGTAAATTTTTGCTTGCTTTTGGGTTGCGTTGCTATTATACTTTGTGACATAGAATGTGTAAAAAGTATTTACCACATAATGACTATGTGATTTTGGTATGGATGAGGCAGCGCCTATGTATGTCGATTGGGAATACTACAAGATTTTTTACTATGTCGCAAAATACCGCAATTTTACCAAGGCAGCCCGCGTGTTGGGCAGCAACCAGCCCAACATCACGCATACGATGAACAAGCTGGAGGATCAGCTGCACTGTGTGCTGTTTATCCGCTCCAACCGGGGCGTGACGCTGACGCCGGAGGGGGAGATGCTTTATACACGCATTTCCTCGGCTGCTGTGCAGATACAGGACGCCGAGGAGGAGTTGAGCGCCAGCGCGACCTTTGAGCATGGTGCTATCAGCATCAGCGCAACCGAGACGGCGCTGAACATCTACCTGTCGGAGCGGCTGCGGGATTTCCATGAGCAGTATCCCGGTATCCGGCTGCGGATCTCCAACCACTCGACGCCGCAGGCGATTCAGGCGGTGAAAAACGGCGAGGTGGATTTCGCTGTTGTGACGACTCCCACCGGGGCGGAGGGGGAGCTGAAAAAGGTTGACTTGATGCCGTTCAATGAAATCTTAGTCGGCGGGAAAACCTTCACGGCGCTGGCAAGTCAGACGCTCTCGCTGCAGGAGCTTGGCGCTTATCCGTTGATCATGCTGGGAAACGAGAGCATGAGCCGCCTGTTTTACCGGCAGTTTTTCCTTGAGCACAGCGCCGACCTGAAGCCGGATATTGAGGCGGCCACCACAGACCAGATGATGACGCTGGTAAAAAGTGAGCTTGGCCTCGCCTTTGTACCGGAGCCGATGGCCCGCGGCAGCCTGCAGCGCCGCAGCATTGTGCAGCTGACCCTGCGGGAGGAGATCCCGCAGCGCTCAGTAAGCCTGATCTACGACCGGCACCGTCCACTGAATACGGCGGCCCGGGAATTTCAAAGGCAGCTGCTGAACGCAGCCAGACAGGGAAAAGCAGAATAACACAAAATGTGCCCGCGCAAGCGGGCACATTTTTACTATAAAGCGTAGGGCGGGGCGTGCAACCCTGTCGGAAAAACCGGTGGCTGCGGCAAACCTTCGCAGCGGCCCGACAAACTGGAAGTTGAAAACCACAATTTTATAAGTGGTTATTAACCCTCACAGGGTTTTAATAAAATCCTCCAAATGCCTTGAAAATTAAGAGTTTATCGCAAAATGCTCACCTTAACTTATTATACGATTTCACACTGTTTTATTCTTCCCTTGGTAGGATTGATGAATAACATACAAGCTTATGCAAGAGAAATTGTGAATAATGAAATAATTTTTTCATAGGATTAACGATACAAGGGCGAAGATGCTTCTACACATCTTCGCCCTTGGTTTTTTATAGTCAATTTTTATTTCGCTTTGCGCAATACCAATAAAAATCGATGAATTTTTCCTTCAATACAACCGTTTTGCTCTAAAATTTGTTGTGCATACAGTAATCTGTTCTTGCAATTATCTACAGAGAAATTAGGAAATTCCCACTCTATAATATGCGCAAACCAAACAAGTGCACCTATATCAAAAAATTTGATTGGTCTGAAGCATTCCTGTGCATCCAAAATGTCAAAACCTACATCACAAAATCTTTTTTTAACTATATTAAGATACTGTTCTGGAAATGGAAGTTCAGTTTTTCCTAAGAGAAGCTCCACCAATTCACGGTCATTTTCAGCCCCAACCTGCTCAGTGATAAAAATTCCTCCACATTTCAAAACACGATGTATTTCTTTGGCATTAAAATCACCGTGACGATTAATGACAATATCAAATTCAGAATCACCAAATGGCAACATATCCTTTCCATCACCTGCACGAAAATCAATACCGAGAGGGAGCAAGGTTTCTCTGCATAGCTGAATATTTGGGGGATAGGCTTCGGTTGCACTTGTCTTTACATAAGGATGGCGGAGAGATAACAAGAATTCACCACCACCAGTATCTATATCCAGCAGTTTCATTTCTGGTTTTAAGTAATCCAGTATGATGTGTTGATAATTCCAAGGCAAGTCCGTCTCTTCCGTATATCTTCCCTCAATGTGAGAAAAATCCCATCCATGGATATGTGCAACACTTTCTTCTTCTTTCCAGATGTCTATCAATTCTTTTTCTTTCATCGTAACTACTCCTATTTTGAATGTTTTTGTTTTGTACATCAATTATAGGTGCAGCCAACTGACAACATCATAAAATAAGCTCGATACAATCTGTTGCCAGATTTACAACTGCACCGAGTAGTTACCTCGAATAAGTCTCATTGTGTGAGTTCACCGCCTTTTGAATTGCTTTGTATCAGTATATCACTTTTTGAACAAAAAAGAAAGTATCCTTAAAATGATATATTTCAAAACATAATTCTTGCCATTGGTTTTCAGTCAAATTTGTCTAAGGAACGAGTATTAAAATGCCGATTTTCCTTGAAAATACAAGAGTTTCGGGGGATTGATTAAACAAACCGGAATTGTTCTAAATCTTCTCGGTTGCACCTTCTTGCCCTTCGGACAAGGAGTCTCCCTCGTTCAAAGTTCTTACAAAATTTCTGTTTAACGATTTCTTTTTCCGGTATTTTCTGTCCCTCGGATTTCCTCATGATAGAAATAAT
>ERZ791631.556-NODE-556-length-31617-cov-5.474590_pt1 | contig 31617 bp, 27 predicted proteins | sample MGYA00509961_ERZ791631 | MGnify/ENA primary metagenome ERZ791631 (study PRJEB30046, sample SAMN00715248) | human gut metagenome | study: EMG produced TPA metagenomics assembly of the A metagenome-wide association study of gut microbiota in type 2... | reverse complement strand
GCCACCTTGCCAAGGTGGAGGTAGCGAGTTCGAGCCTCGTCGGCCGCTCCAGACAAACAAGCCACTGCAAAACATGATTCGTCGTGTGATGCAGCGGCTTTTTTGTACGTTGAAAGCTTTTTTGGAATTGGAAAAGGAGGGAAAAACGCAGTGATATTCGGCAAGTACATCAACCGGTATTACCTCAAGCATGCTCCCGTACTGCTGCTGGGCCTTGCTGCCCTGCTGACGGTGGATTACATCCAGCTTTTGATCCCGCAGCTCTACCGGCTGGTCATCAACGGGGTGAACCTTGGCCAGGTGGTGGTGAACGGTGAGACGCTGCTCTTTACCAAAGAGGTGCTGCTGCAGCACATCTGCCTGCCCATGATCTGGATCGTGGTGCTGATGGTCATTGGGCGCTTTTTGTGGCGCATCTGTTTCTTCGGCTCGGCGGTGCGGGTCACGGCAGACCTGCGGGAGCGGATGTTCGACCACAGCCGCAGGCTGTCCCAGCAGTACTATCAGGTGAACAAGGTCGGCAACCTGATGAGCCTGTACACCAACGACCTGGACACCATTCAGGAGTGCTTCGGCGACGGCGTGCTGATGTTCTTCGACGCGCTGACCCTGGGTCTGCTGGCCCTTTATAAGATGTGGACCATGGACGTGCGGCTGACCCTGCTGGCCCTGATCCCGGCGCTTATCATGTTTGCTATCGGCACCCAGATGAGCAAGGTGATGACCCGGCGCTGGGAAGAGCGGCAGGAGGCTTTCTCCGGCCTTTCCGATTTTGCGCAGGAGAACTTTTCCGGCATTGCGGTCATCAAGGCCTTTGTCAAGGAGTACAAGGAACTGCAGGCCTTCCGGAAGCTGAACAAGGAAAACGAGGAGATCAACGTGACCTACACGAAGATCGCCACCCTGCTGGAGGTGCTGGTGACCCTGTTCGTGGAGTCCGTGATCTGCATCATTCTGGGTTACGGCGGCTATCTGGTCTATCAGGGCCGATTCAACGCCGGCCAGCTGGTGGAGTACATCGGCTACTTTGAGGCCATTGTCTGGCCCATCATGGCCGTGTCCATGCTGATCGAAAAGACCAGCCGCGGCAAGGCCTCCCTGAACCGCATCACCGAGCTGCTGGATGCCCCCATCGACGTGGCCGACCGCCCCGGCGTGGCCGACCTGACCGACCCCAAAGGCGGCATCGAGTTCCGCCACCTGAACTTCCGCTACCCGGACGGCGAGTACGATGTGCTGCGGGATATCTCCTTTACCATTGCGTCCGGCGAGAGCGTGGGCATCGTGGGCAAGACCGGTGCGGGCAAGACCGCCCTGGTGGACCTGCTGCTGCGCACCTATAATGTGCCGGACGGTACCCTGTTCGTGGACGGCAGGGATGTGAACAGCCTTTCCATCCACTCGGTGCGCAATGCCTGCGCCTACGTTCCGCAGGATAATTTCCTGTTCTCGGATACCATCGCCCACAACATTGCCTTTGGTGTGGACGATGCCACCCCCGAGGACATCGAGCGGGCGGCAAGCATGGCCGATGTGCGGGATAATATCGTGGATTTCAAGGACGGCTACGAGACCGTTCTGGGCGAACGCGGCGTGACGGTGTCCGGTGGTCAGAAGCAGCGCATCTCCATCGCCCGCGCCCTGCTCAAGGACGCGCCCATCCTGATCCTGGACGACTCCGTCTCGGCGGTGGATACCAGCACCGAGAAGATCATTCTGGACAACCTCAAGAACAGCCGGGCAGGCAAGACCACCCTGCTCATTGCCCACCGCATTTCCACGGTGGAGCGGCTGGATAAGATCATCTTCCTCAACGAGGGCCGGGTGGAAGCCGTCGGCCCCCACGACCAGCTGTATGCTTCCTGCCCGGAGTACCGCCGGATGGTCGATCTGCAACGGCTGGAGGATGAGACGAAGGGAGGCGAAAACGCATGATGCATCTGAATCCATTGGTTCTGGTGGGCGCTGTCATCGGCGTGATCACCGCCCTGCTGGTGGCAGCCTATGCCGCCGTCAAGGACAAAAAGAACGCCATGGGCTTTGAGCGCAACATGGAGGACGGCGAGATCATGCGCCGCCTTGCCCGCTATGCCCGGCCCTACCTGAGCAAATTCCTCATTGTGGGCCTGCTGATGCTCTTCTCCATTGCCTACGATATCATTTCACCCCTCATCGTGGGCCGCATCGAGGAGCTGGTGGCCGGGGAGTTTGAACTCCGCGCCCTCTTCCTGGGCGTGTCAGTGTATGCAGGCGTGCTGGTGTTCTCCATGGGCAGCACCTACCTGCAGGCCGTGATCCTGCAGCGGGTGGGCCAGCGCATCATCTCCGATCTGCGCGAGGATCTGTTCAGCCACATTGAATCTTTGGCACACGAGCAGCTCAACGAGATCCCGGTGGGCAAGCTGGTCACCCGAGTGACCAACGATACCAACGCCATCTCCATGATGTTCACAAACCTCTTGGTCCAGCTGACCAAGAACAGCTTTGTCATTCTGGGCATTCTGGTGGCCATGCTCTGCCTGAACTACGAGCTGACCCTGATGGTGCTCTGCTTTGTGCCCTTCATCGTGATCTTCACGGTCATCTTCCGCAAGTTCTCCCGCCGCGCCAACCGCAAGCTCAAGAACGCGACCACCGATATCAATACCTATCTGTCCGAAAACCTGTCCGGCATCAAGGTCACCCAGATCTTTGGCCGGGAGGACGAGAAGATGGAGGACTTCCGCCAAAAGAGCCAGAAGCTGGCCCGGGCCAATCAGGAGCAGATCTTCGTGTTCAGCGTGTTCCGTCCGCTGGTGTATATGCTCTATGTCAGCTCGATCCTGTGCCTGTTCTATCTGGGCGGCATGGGTCACCTGAACAATGTCAGCTTTCTGGGTCAGACCATTTCCAGCGGCACCATCGTCACCTTTTATATGTACATCTCCAAGTTCTTCACCCCCATCCAGAACCTGGCCGAGCAGTTCAACTGGCTGCAGTCGGCGCTGGCATCGGCAGAAAAGGTGTTCTCCATCATGGACATCCAGCCCAGGATGCAGGATGCCCCCGATGCCATTGAGCTGGACGAGGTGAAGGGCGAGATCGAGTTCCGGGACGTGTGGTTCAGCTATGTTCCCGGCGAGTGGGTGCTGCAGGGCGTTTCCTTCCATGTGGATGCCCGCCAGACGGTGGCCTTTGTGGGCTCCACCGGCTCCGGCAAGAGCACCATCCTCTCCCTGATCTGCCGCAACTACGAGTTCCAGAAGGGCCAGATCCTGATCGACGGCATCGACATCCGCAAGATCAAGATCTCCTCCCTGCGCAGGCACTTCGGCCAGATGCTGCAGGATGTGTTCCTGTTCTCGGGCACCATCCGCTCCAACATCGTTCTGCGGGAAGAGGGTATCCCCGACAGCGAGATCATGGAGGTCTGCCGCTACGTCAACGCCGACAAGTTCATCAACAAGCTGGACCACGGGCTGGACGAAGAGGTGCGTGAGCGCGGCAACAACTTCTCCGCTGGGCAGCGGCAGCTGCTCAGCTTCGCCCGCACCATCATCCATAAGCCCAGCGTGATGATCCTGGACGAGGCTACCGCCAACATCGACACCGAGACGGAGCTGCTGATTCAGGATTCGCTGGAAAAGATGCGCACCGTGGGCACCATGCTCATTGTGGCCCACCGGCTGTCCACCATCCAGCATGCGGACAACATCATCGTGCTGTCCCACGGTAAAATTCTGGAGCAGGGCACCCACCAGCAGCTGCTGGCCCGGCATGGCCGCTACTACCAGCTGTACACCTTGCAATACCACAAGGCGCAGCTGAACGCAGCCGAATAAGCGCAGACAGAAAGGCCGCTGACCTGAGATGGGTCAGCGGCCTTTTCTGCCTGCACCGGGGGTGGAGTCGTCCGCTTCCGGAGCGTTGAGGGAACGCAATTAACACTTGCAAAACAGGTACATCGCTCGTATAATAGAATGTGGTAAAATAATAAAAAAGAGAAATGGAAAGGAGGGGCCACAGGATGCAGTGGATCGATGCGCTCGGCTATGAAGAAGTGATGACCTTTCTGCGCGGTACACCGGCGAACCTCTTTTTCAAGGATACGGAATGCCGTTATCTTTTTATTTCGGACGTTAGGACTTTCTTCCCCTACGGAGAAGGGCAGGAAGAGGATGTGCTGGGCAAGACAGATCTGGAGATCTGGGGCAACGAGGAACAGGCCCGCTTTTATTATGAGCAGGACCAGAAGGTGCTTGCCACCGGCAAGGGAACCAGCTTTATCACCGAGGTGCCCCGGAAGGATGGGACGGCATACTATCAGATCAAAAAGAACCCCGTTGTGCTGGAGGGAAAGATCATCGGCATCGTGGGGCTTATTGGTGATATCACCGAACGGGTGCGGCTGGAAAAACAGGCCCAGAACTGGGCCGTCCACGATGACCTGACCGGTCTGTATAACCGCAACTACCTGAAGGTAAAGGGTGCAGAGCAGCTGAAGGGAGCCATCATGCCCATCACGATCATTATGGGCGATTGTAACTACCTGAAGCGTGTGAATGATGCCTACGGCCACGAGTACGGCGACCTGCTGCTCAAGCGGGTGGGCCGGGTGATCCGGGAAAACCTGCCGCCCGAGAGCGTGGCCCTGCGGATGGGCGGCGACGAATTCCTCATTGCCTGCAACCACTTCTCTGCAGAAGAGGCCGAACAGCTGATCGAGAGGCTGCACGGGGAGCTGGCCCGCCAGAGCGACGACCGCCTCAAGCTGGATGTTGCCTTTGGATACCACACTGTGACAGAAGGCCCCTTTGATTATATCGCAGTCTACCATGCTGCCGACCGGGATATGTACCGGAACAAGCGCAAAAACCGCTGAAAATGCGGATGAAAAAAGCCTCAGCCCGATCTCAAAGGGCTGAGGCTGTTTTGGTGATTTGTTACATCAGGGCGGTGAGCACCAGCGCGCAGAGCATCTGCCGCCCCTCGGCCTTGAGCCAGCTCCATCTGCGGCGGCTTACAGGATCACATTTTTGATGAGCAGGGAAACGCTGCCGTCCGGATCGTGGAGGAATTCCAGCTCGGAATCGGAGTTCAGCAGCTCGGTGGGGATCTTGACCTCGATGCCGTTGGCGGTGCGGATGCTCCGGCTCTCCATCCGGCGGATGCGGGCAGGGGTCACGGTGACAGGGGCGGCTGCCTCTTCCAGCACCTCGCTCTTTTCCACATAGTCATCAAAGGGCACAGCGGCCAGCGGGTATTCCTCGGCCAGCTGCTGGCGCACCTGCTCCACCGATACCTGATTGTCGTTGTCGGCAGCCTGGTTGGCAATGAGCATGGCCACCTGCGCGTCGGCATGGGGCTCGTCCTCATAGGCATCCTTCACAGCCTGTGCGGCGGCCTCCTGAATGGCCTGCAGCTTCTTTTTCTCGGGCTCGGCCTGGGTATACTGGAACACAACAGAGGAGAGGTAGAACTCCTTATGGCCGTCGATGTCGTATTTCTTTTCCAGCAGGCGCATGGAGTAGTCCGTCAGGTTGACGAGCGCACCCTCCTCCACCTTGCCGCTCTGGGTGGGCAGGCAGGCCCGCTGCTGGATGATGGAGTTGACCGGGGCACCTTCCACGGTCTCGGTGTAGTGGGTGTAGCCGTTTTTATAGTTCAGCTTGAGGATGCCCAGCCAGGGTGCGCCGTCCCGGGTGAAATCCACCACGGCCAGGTCCGCCCCGGGGATGGTGGTGTGGGCGTGCATGTAATCGAACAGCACCCCCGCAATGCGGCAGGACAGATCAATGAAATCCTGATTGTGCTCCAGCTCGTTCCGGAAAGCTGAATCCGGCAGAGGGCGGCACTGGCGGATCTCATCGCTGGCCAGCAGCTTTTCGATATGATTCTGTAAGTAGGCGGTCTTTTCGGCAGTCAGCTCCATGCCGCCGCCGCTGAGCACCGGCGCGTCCAGCGTGGTGTCCAGCACATGTAAAATTGCCTGATGGATGATGATCTCCATGGGTCAAAACCTCATTTCCCGGGTGATTGTGATGTTCCTGCCCAGTATAGCACATCCGGAACAAAAAGGCGAGAGGGAGCGCAAAGGCTTGTCAACCGCCGCCTGAGATGCTACAATGGGGCTGACCAAACATCCGGACAAGCCGAAAGGGGAGTGTGTTATGGAATTTCGGGACAAGCCGATGCAGAACCTCATCCGCATCAAGGAAAAGGAGATCTGCAAAAATGTGCAGGAGCTGCTGCTGGACGGTGAGCAGATCGTGGGGGCTTACAAGACCGTGCGCGATCAGGCTGTGTTCACCACCCACCGCATTTTTATGGTGGATATGCAGGGGATGACCGGTACCCGGCAGGAGATCTTTGTGCTGCCCTACCGCAAGATCCTGCATTACGGCATCAAGACGGCAGGCTTCGGTGACCCGCTGCAGACCTCTGAGCTGACGGTCTGCTTTGCGGATGAGCACGAGGCAAAGTTCGGCTTCATCGGGCAGGATGAGCTGCTGGCGGTGGCACGGGCCATCAGCCGGTGCATCCTGTAACAGAAAAAGAGAAAACGTAAAACGCCCGTTCCGGCTTCTGACCCCGGAGCGGGCGTTTTACATTGCTGTAATATGCGAAAAAAGGAGAATGTCGAAGGGTCAGCAGGCAACGCGATCTCTGCGGCCGGCCTCGAGCATGTAGTGCAGGAAGCCGGAGACATCAGCGGGGTCGGTGACAGAGATGTCAAAGCCCTTGGAGGGAGCGTCCATCATCTGGAACAGCTCGGTGGCGGCGTTGTCCTTTTTCAGGTCGCAGGTCTCGCCATTGGCCAGGTGCAGGAGCACACTGCCGCGGCTGGCGGCTACCTGCTGCATGAAACGGTCTTTATCAAGATACTGGATGCGAAGCATAAAAATACCTCCCACAAAGAAATGTTTTATTCTGGAAGAGTTCCCCGGGCCAGGCTGCCCGTGGGGAACGCTTCTCGGGAACCGGATCAAGCCGTGCCGGGGGTTGTTTTCCACCCTCTGCGGTGTTATACTGTGCTTGCTGGTTCTGATGAAATAATACCACGAAACTGGCACGATAGATAGAATAAAAACACCCGATTTGTACAACAAAATCGGCTTTGACAAAAAATATTCAAAGTATTGCGGAAAGGAATTGTTCAATATGGCGTTTCAGACAAGCTGTGTCTCTGCTGCCAATATCGTTACCGGGCTGACCTTCCAGCAGGATGTTATGGCCGATGCCGAGGGGCGGGAACTGGTCCAGCATGGCAGCGCCCTGTTTCCCATTGCCTGCTACGCGGAGAACCTGAAAAGCTATTCGGTGGCCTGGCACTGGCACGAGGAGTTTGAGTACATACTGGCCATGAAGGGCCCCCTGACGGTGGACGTGAACAAGACCCGGGTGACCCTGCAGACGAATCAGGGCGTGTTCCTGAACTCCGGCATCCTCCACGCGGTGGAGCAGGCGGAAAAAGGGGAGGCTCTGCTCCACTCGGGCGTGTTCCACCCCCGGCTGGTGGGCGGAATGGACACCATCTTCTGGCAGAAGCTCATCCGACCCATGCTCCAGCCGGATGCCCCGGCGTTTTTTCTGCTGGATGGGGCTGTGCCCTGGCAGGCGCAGGTGCTTGCCTGCCTGCGGGAAGCCTGGCAGGCGGTTGCCGTGGAGCCCTTTGATTACGAGAACCGGGTGCGTTATTATCTCTCTGCGGCACTGCGGCTGCTGAGCACCCAGTGCGTGGGCGGCAAGACCAAGGTCTCACAGCAGGAGCAGATCGCCGCCGAGCGGATGAAGCAGATGCTCCGCTTTGTGGAGGAGCACTACGCCGAGGAGCTGACCGTGGAACGCATCGCGGCCAGCGTGGCCCTGAGCGAGAGCGCCTGCCTGCGCAGCTTCCGGCAGATGCTGGGCATCACGCCCATCCAGTATGTCAAGCAGTTCCGGGTGGAAAAGGCCGCCGAGCTGCTCCGCTCCACCCGGCTCAAGACGGGCGAGATCGGGATGGAGTGCGGCTTTGCAGATGGCAGCTACTTCATCAAGACCTTCCGGGAGATCAAGCACTGCACACCCAAGGAATACCGCGCAAAATTCTGCTGAAATGTCTGAGATAGGAATCGGAGGAAATGATCCCCATGCAGCACAGTCTGACCCAAGGCCCCATTACAAAGAATATCCTGCTGTTTGCCCTGCCGCTGATGTTCGGCAACCTGCTGTAGCAGATGTACAACATTGCCGACACCTGGGTGGTGGGCCGCTTCCTCGGCGCGGATGCGCTGGCGGCGGTGGGGTCCTCCTACACCCTGATGACCTTCCTCACCTCGATCCTGCTGGGCCTGTGCATGGGCAGCGGCGCGGCTGTGTCCATGCAGTATGGCAGCGGCGAGACCGGGAAAATGCGGCAGAGCGTGTTCCAGTCTTTCCTGCTCATTGCGGGCATCGCCCTGGTGCTCAACCTGCTGGTCTATCTGGGGCTGAACGGCATCCTGTGGGTGCTGCGGGTGCCCGCAGAGCTTTGCCCGCTGATGAAGGACTACCTGCTCATCATCTTTCTGGGCATTGCGGCCACCTTTTTGTATAACTATTTCGCAAACCTCCTGCGGGCCATCGGCAATTCCGTGGTGCCGCTGGCGTTTCTGGCTGTATCAGCCATCCTGAACGTGATCTTGGATCTGGTCTGTGTCCTTGTGCTTGACTGGGGTGTGAAGGGTGCCGCCGTGGCAACTGTCTTTTCCCAGTATGTGTCCGGGGTGGGCATCGGCTTGTACACCCTGAAAAAGTTCCCGCAGCTCTGCCCGAAACGGACAGACTGCAGGTGGGACCGGAAGAACCTTGCCAATATCCTGAATCTTTCGGTGATGACCAGCGTTCAGCAGTCCATTATGAATTTTGGCATCCTGATGGTGCAGGGTCTGGTCAACAGCTTCGGCACGGTCATCATGGCGGCTTTTGCGGCAGCGGTGAAGATCGATTCCTTTGCCTATATGCCGGTGCAGGATTTTGGCAACGCATTCTCGACCTATGTGGCCCAGAATTACGGGGCAGGCCAGCCGGACCGCATCAAAAAAGGGATCCGCAGTGCCGGGCTGACAAGCACGGTGTTCTGCATCGTCATCAGCGTGCTGGTCTGCGCCTTTGCCGCCCCGCTCATGGGGATTTTCATCGACCCGGCTCAGACCGAGATCATCGCGGCGGGCGTGCAATACCTCCGCATCGAGGGCGCGTGCTACATTGGTATTGGCGTGCTCTTCCTGCTCTACGGCTACTACCGGGCGGTCAACCAGCCGGGGATGTCGGTCCTCCTGACCATTGCCTCCCTTGGCACCCGTGTGGCACTGGCCTACCTGCTTTCTGCCACGCCGCTGGGCGTTACCGGCATCTGGCTCAGTGTGCCCATCGGCTGGGCACTGGCAGATGCCATCGGCATTGGGTATTATTTGAAGAAGAGAACATAAAATATCTCCCGCTGCAAAGCGTGTTTTGGCACGTCTGCAGCGGGGGATCGTGTTTTTTCTGGGGTTCGAAGGGATTCGGGCAGAGGCTTATTCCCCCACGGCGGGGACGTTCTGCATCGTCCAGAGGAGCTTCTGTATATCTACGCTGCCCATGTGGGTGGGCTCCTCACCCAGACGGAGGAGATCGGTCTGCTGGGCGGTAACAGTCTGCCACTGGGGCAGGTCTGCGCCGTTGGGGTCGCCGGTCTTGGCAAAGTTGGTCAGGTAATCCACCATCTGAGCGCTGAGGGCGGTGTCCCTCTCAGTGAAGGGCCGCCAGCAGTGAGCCAGCGTGCCGAACCAGTACCACAGGTCGCTGGAATGCCAGGCACCACGGTCATCACCGGGGAGCTGGCGGTCGAAGAACCAGCCGTAGCTGTCGGCGTTCCGGGCGCACCAGTCCTGGGCCATCTGGTAGAGATAGGGCGGAACGATATCCTCGCTGGTGAAGCCGATGAAGTAAGGGATATGGTGCTGTTCGTCGGCAGCCAGCGTCTCGGGGCCGGTCTTGACCTGGAAACGGCCATCCACCACAGGCTCACAGCCCAGGCCCTTGAACTGGGGCTGGGTGCGGACGGCATCCCAGGCTGCAAACAGTCTGGCGGGGGCGAGGGCACGGAACTCGGCCAGCGTGCTGCACCCGGCGGCTTCCATGACCTGCTTCCAGAACGGGTAGTGGGCCGCGGCAGGCTTGGCCGTCAGCATCTGGCTCACGCCGCCGCCGCTGCTCATCACAGCCTTGGAGAACAGCCCCCTGGTGATGGGGGAGAGGACGAGCTGCTGGACGCTCATGGCACCGGCGCTCTGGCCCATGATGGTGATGTTGTTGGCATCACCGCCAAAGGCAGCGATGTTGGCGCGCACCCACTGCAGGGCCGCCAGCTGATCCAGAAGGGCGTAGTTGCCGGTGGACCCGGCCTCATCGGCCAGCTCGGGCAGGCAGACAAAGCCCATGGGGCCGAGCCGGTAGTTGATGGTCACAGCCACGCAGCCTTTGATGGGCCAGACGGGGCCGTCGAAGTGCTTCTCGTGGCCGCAGCCGCCGGTAAAGCCGCCGCCGTGAATGTAGAAGATGACCGGCAGTCTGTCCTCGGGAGCTGCGTCAGCAGGGGCCCAGATGTTCAGGAACAGGCAGTCCTCGCTGTAAGTGTAAGTCTCGCCCTTGCGGAACTCGTTGTAGTAGAAGGCTTTTCCGGGTGCGGCGGCTTCGTCATAGAAGGCGCGGGGCTGGTAGCAGCAGGCACCGTATTGGGTGGCATCGTAGACACCGTCCCAGTGGGTGACGGGGACAGGGAACTCCCACCGCCCGGCGGTGGCGTAGCGGATGCCCTTGTAAGCGGCAACGCCCGGCCACTGGCAGGCCGTGCCGGAGATCACGCCGCAGGGCGTGGTGCGCTCAAAGCTCATGGGGAAACCTCCTTATCTTACTCTGCCGCTTTCAGGCCCCGGATGTCCTCGCCCGCAAACAGGCAGGGAACAAAGGAGGAAAGGCGGCTGGAGATCTTTTCGGTGTATCGCTTTTCCAGCAGGGAGCCATCCGCAATGTTGGTGGTGACGATGGTGGGCAGACCGGCCCCCAGGCGGTTATTCAGCAGGCTGTAAAAAGTGGTGATGAAGTAGGGGGTGACGAACTCGGTGCCCAGATCGTCCAGGATCAGAAGATCGGCGGCAGAGGCGGTGCGCAGCAGGGTCTCGGCATCCTCAGAGGAGTCGAAGCGGGCGTTTTCCAGCTTGCCGAAGAAGTCTGGGCTGGAAACATAGATCACGTCAAAATCCTTTTGCAGCACGATGCCCGCAATGGCAAGGGCGGCGTGGGTCTTGCCCAGCCCCGCGTTGCCGAAAAGCATCAGGCTCTCGCTGTTGTGGTCGAATTCCTCAGCGTAGCTGCGCAGATCCTCCAGCAGGCCGCCCATGTAGGTGCGGACAGGCTCACCCAGCTTCTCGTCCATGGTGTTGGGGTAGTACCGCAGCTCCATGGTGTCAAAGCTGGAAATGGACAGGCTGGACAGCGCCTCGATCTCCTCCCGCCGCAGACCCTGCATCAGCTTGTGAACGCAGGTGCAGGTGCGGCCCTGCACGCTGCCGGTATCCTGGCACAGCTTGCAGGTGAATTTGGGCTCCAGCGCATCCGCAGGGCGGCCGCTGGCGGCCAGCAGGGCGGTGAGCTCCTGCCGGGCTTTGCTCAGTGCGGCGGCGGCTTCGGTGCGGTCTTTTCCGGCCGCGCCTGCCAGCGCGCAGCGAATGCCCCGCACCCGCACCTCGTCCTCAGCGTGGCGCAGGGCCGGGATGGCGGCCTCCGCCTCCAGCCGGGCATCCTCGGCATTGGCGCGGGCAGTCTGCCGCCGCAGAGCCACCGTGCGCAGGGCGGCTTGATACAGTTCCTGTTTGGTACGCATAAAAGCTCCTTATTCTGCAGGCGTGTCCGTTTTTTTGCGGAGCGGACGGCGGCGGGCAGCGTTCTTGAGAAAATCGTTTCCGCTGGGCTCGGTGCGGTCCACCCGGAGGTTCCGGCTGGCACCCATCCCGGCCACCGGGCCCCGCACATCGTGGACGGTGCGCAGGCCCTTGGCGTTCCAGGTCTTGAGGATGCTGTTCCAGTACCAGAGATCCCGCTTGGGCCCGGCCTGTACGGCGGCCTCCTGCACCATGGCATCATCGTAGCCGTAGACCTCGTACCAGCGGGCAATGGCCTTGCGCCCGCCAAGGGTCAGCTCGGTGTCGGCAATGCCCAGCAGGCCGCTGACGTACTGCTCCCGCTGGGCGCGCAGGGCCAGCAGCTGGAGGTGTGCGTCGGCCTGTTCGCCGGTCTCCACACCCTCGGCCCGCCAGACCTTCAATTCGTGGCTGACGGCACCCATCGTCCGCTTGCCCCGGCTGGCCACATAGGCCACGCAGAGCATGACGGTCTCGGGTGCAAAGGCCTCCTGCACATAGAAATTCACCAGTTTTTCCATTTCGGGGTGGGTCAGCGGACGGGCAAAGCTGGTCTGGGCGCAGTCGATGAGGGAGGAGATCATGGGGTCGGTTCGGCTGGCCGCTGCGATCTCGCTCCAGGTCATGGGGGCAGGGGCTGTGGGCTCCTCGCCCGGGGCGGCGTTCTCCTCGTACCGTTCCAGCAGACCCGCACCGGCCCAGAAGGACAGCGCGCTCTCAGCGGTCATCTTGCTGCGGAGCTTTAAGTCGGCGCAGAGCTTCTCCGGGTCAGTGATGCCGGTGGCCAGCACATACAGAGCAACCCGGACGTTATATTCCTCCGCAATGCCCAGCTTGGAAAAGACCAGCTGCGGCACCGGGATGGTGTCACCCTTGAATTCTTTCAGTCGGTAGATCATGGTGCACCTCAGTGTTGTGTCTCGGCATCCGGTTCCGGTGCGGGCGGTGTCCAGGGCTCGCAGTCCAGGATGGACGGGTGGGCGCTCCAGCGTTCCGGTTCGGCGTTGTAGGCATCGTTCAGATATTGGGCGACTGCGGTGCGGCCCTCCTCGGTCATCGGGAAGATCTCCCGCCGCCGCAGGGCCGGGTCGGTCTTGTCCAGCGTCCACGGCTCGGGCCAGAGATCCACCGTGAGGATGGCCTCTTCTTTTTTGGCCTCCTCGCCGCCGTCCGGGTCGGGGACGGAGCGCTTGCCCGGGGTGATGAGATAGCGCATCCCGTCCTCGTTGCCGCTGAATGAGTTCTTGTTCTGCAGGTAGTGCAGCATGGGCACAAAGATCATGTAGAATTCCTTCCATTGTGATAATCTATCTTTCATTATAAAGCAACTGGCGCAAAAAGCAAGTTTTTTCCGCCTGCCGCGTTCCGACAGAAAAAACTGTTGACAAAACCGCCGCACTTTGCTACACTAATGGAGCAGTCCTGCAGGGTTAGCTCATCCGGTAGAGCGACTGCTTCCCAAGCAGTAGGCGGCGGGTTCGAGTCCCGTATCCTGCTCCAGAAAATAGCGCTCCAACGTGTGGTAAAGAACATGTTGGGGCGCTTTGCATTTTGAGGTACTTTTGGTGGGCGGCTTGTGCTTTGCCGGAAAATATGGTTCAATAGAGGAAAACAGACGGGAACGCACAGCGACTAAGAAAAAACGAGGTGGACACAATGAATCTGAAAGAAGCATTCCGCTATCAGAACAAGCTGCAGGCCCTTTTGGACGAGGCCCAGGGCATTCTGGACTGCGACGCCAACGTTACCAAGGTGGCAAACACCTACCTGCGCCACAAGGTCATGGCAGAGGCTGAGGACGAGACTATTATGGACGTGGCACAGACCGAATACGCCGAGCAGATCACCGACATTGCCCGGTTCATGCTCTATCTGCTGGAGGAAAAGGGCCGCCTGTTTGCCGCCATCCGCAAGGCAAAGGATGCGCTGGACATGGATATGGACAGCGAGGTCAGCCTGAACGCCGCACGCCAGAGCGTCGCTCGTACCTTCAAGCGGATGAACGACCTGCGCAGCTCCGAGCAGCTGCTCTCCGGCGGGGGCACCGGCTACCGTTTCAATGCGGAGGGCAACCAGATCTCCTATTGCTGCGATGTAGAGCGGGTGACCACCATCAACTATGACCGCAAGGTCATCCACGCTGCTCTGGGCAAGCTGAACCGGCAGGCGGACGAGACCTCCAACCGGATCGACCTGTGCCTTGTGACCTCCCGTGTGGACTATGCAGTTCCCTTTGATGTGAACGCCAGCTTTGCCGAAGCATTTGAGACCTATCTGGAAAACGCCAAAGGGTGACACGCCGCCAACCGGCCATTTTGGGTGCGGCAAGCGCCGGGGACGCGGCTGCCGGTTCAGGTGCAGATGAGCGATAACGCTGCACAGTTCCGCAAGGAAGTTTCGGTCCGGCTCACCCTACGAGCCAGCATAATATGAAAAAAATCTTGCGCTCGGCTTTTCCGCCACCGCCAGACGCTTTTCCGCCGAAACCGTCCCTTGCTCTTTCCCGCATTCCTGCTACCGTGCTTACGTCTCCATGGGCAGGCAGGCAAGCCACCCTTTCTGAATTTGCCCCGCAGACTGCTGCGGGAGCATTTTTCCGCCTGCGGGGCGGGTGCACTGCATCCCCCATTTTGCAGGCAGAGCAAATGGCAGAAGCTGCCCTGGATGCTTGCCGTATCCAAAATGGCCGGTGCAAAACCGGAGGGATAAGCGATGAAGTGCTGCAGCCCCGGCGGTAAAAAAACTGCCGGGGCTGCAATTCTTGGAGGGAGTCGTTCGTATTCCAGACAAAGCAACTGAATTTAGGCAAAGACGAGGTATGATCATGTCAACCAAACCGATTCGTCCCGCTGCCGCAAATTGCATTGACCTGAGTGCAGCAGCACTTCATATCATTGCCATGGCGCTGATGCTGATGGATCACCTGTGGGCGACCCTTCTGCCGGCGCAGGAATGGCTGACCTGTGCCGGGCGGCTGGCGTTCCCTATCTTTGCATTTATGGCAGTGGAGGGCTATTTCCACACCCATGACCTGAAAAAATACACCCTGCGGCTGCTGTTGTTTGCACTGCTTTCGGAAGTGCCCTTTGATCTGATGTATGGCGGGACATGGTTCTACCCGGTGCACCAGAACGTGATCTGGACGCTGCTGCTGGGGCTTCTGGGGGTGCATCTGATGGAAACGGTGCGCAAAAAGCAAAAGCTCTGGGTCCCGCTGCCGGTGTGCGCCGCAGTGGCAGCAGCAGGGGCGCTGCTGGGAACGCTGGGCATGACGGATTACTACGGTGCCGGTGTGCTGACCGTGTTCGCTTTTTACATTTTCCGGGGCCGGAAATGGTGGTGCCTGCTGGGACAGGTGCTGACCCTGTACTGGATCAACGTGGTGCTTCTGGGCGGGCTGATGTACCCCATCCGGCTGTTCGGCATGGAGTTTGAGTTGTGTCAGCAGGGGCTTGCGCTGCTGGCGCTGGTGCCCATCTGGCTGTATCGCGGGCGGCAGGGCTGCCACAGCAAACCGTTCCAGTATGCCTGCTACGCCTTTTACCCGGTACACATGCTGCTGCTTGTGCTGGCGCTGAATTTCGTGAACCGATAAGAACGCAACTGTATCCCTGCGGGCCATGGATGCCTGCAATCTGATGGTATCCCGGGGGAATCTATTCTGCACTTTCCTGAGCCTGCTCTGTGGGCTTGATGGTCTTGACCCGCAAGGTGAAATACAGAAGATGGCAGACCCACACCACGATAATGCAGATCCTGCCGATGGGAGCATTTTTCATACAAAGAAAACCAATCGCCATGACAGCGGTGACCATTGCAATGATCTTGCATTTTGTTCCTGCTGTCATGGCTTTTTTCTGAACAAAGCTGTCAAGATGCATTTTGTGTGCGCTTTTCTGCGGAACGAAAGCGTGGTATACTGAATGGAACACCCGCAGGAGGTAAAATGCCCCATGAAAAAAGATAGATCGTTCCGCCCGGACCGGGTCCTTTCCTATTTCAGGGTGGAGTGGTTCCCGCTGCTCCTTGTGACCCTTTCGGGCCTTGTCTATAACATCGGTCTGCTGGCCGCGCCGTGGTTCGAGGGCCGGTTGGCCCAGTGCCTGGCGGATATCCTGGGCGGCAGTGAGACTGCTGCCCAAATGGCGCTGCTGGTGCTGGCCTACATTGCAGTCACACTGCTGGTGCAGGCGGCGCGCTTCATCAAACGCTTTTATGTGCGCCGCTTCGCCAACAACATCAACCGCCGGATGAAGGGCATCCTGTACGCCAATCTGGTGCGGCAGAGCCGGGCCGCGCTGGAAAAAGAGGGGGCTGGTGAGCTGATGACCAAGGCCATCGCCGATGTGGACGACTGCGTGGAGGGAATGCGCAAGTTCACCACGGAGGTGTTCGACACCGGTGTGGCGCTGGCGGGCTATGCGGTCATGCTGCTGGTATACGACTGGCGGCTGGCGATCCTGGGCCTGCTTTTTACTCCCGTGTCCTATGTCTGCGCGGCAGGGATGAAAAAGCCGGTGCAGCGCGCCGGTGCGGCCTATAAAAAGGCCGCCGGTGCCCTGAGCAGTGCCACGCTGGACCGTGCCCGGAATGCCGTGACCTACCGCATCTACGGCTGTGAGGAGGCCCGGATGGAAAAATACGAGGAGGCCCTGAGCCTTTACGAAAAGACTGCCGTGCGGAACAACGTGTGGCAGTCCGCTCTGCCGCCGCTTTATCTGGCGGCATCCGAGGCAGGGACCCTGTTCATCCTGTGGTTCGGCGCAAAAAATGTGCTGGGCACCGGCTGGAGCAGCTGGGATATCGCCGCCTTCACCACCTTCCTCTCCTGTTTCACCAAGCTGGTGGTCAAATCCTCCAAGGTGGCCAAGCTCTTCAACGCGGTGCAGAAGGCAGAAGTCTCCTGGAAGCGCATCAGACCCCTGATGAAAACGCCCGAGCAGCTGGATGCCCTGCAGATCCCGGCGGCACAGGAGATAACACTGAAAAAACTCGCCTTCTCCTACGGGGGAGAGCCTGTTTTCTCCGGCCTGAGCCTGACGGCCCATCCCGGCGATATCATCGGCATCACTGGCCCGGTCGCCTGTGGAAAATCCACCCTTGGCCGCGTGTTTCTTTGTGAAGCACCCTATCAGGGTTCGGTCTGCTTTGGCGGCAGAGAGCTTTCCGCCCTGACCCCGCGCCAGATCGCCGCCACGGTTGGGTATCTGGGCCATGACCCGGAACTGAGTGCCGACACCGTGCAGAATAATGTCCTCTGCGGCAGCGAACAGGATGTCATGCCGTGGCTTGCAGCCGCTGCCCTGAAGGAGGAAGTGCTGGCCATGGAAAAGGGTACGGAGACGGTCATCGGCAGCGGCGGCACCCGCCTTTCCGGCGGGCAGGCACAGCGTCTGGCATTGGCCCGGACGCTGGCCCATCCCCGCCCGGTGCTGGTGCTGGATGACCCCTTCTCGGCACTGGACCGCAGCACCGAGGATGCGATCTTTGCCGAGCTGCAGGCGTATGCCAGGGATAAGGTGGTGTTCCTGATCTCCCACCGGCTGTACCATTTTCCGCAGATGCAGCAGATCATCTTTATGGAGGGCGGCAGAACCGCCGTTGGCACCCACGAGGAGCTGATGGCAGCGGTTCCGGTCTACCGCCAGCTGTATGAAAGCCAGACCGGCCTGAAAGGGGGAGAGGGCGCATGAACATGAAAAAGAAAAATGATCACGGCGTGTTTGCTGCCGTCCGGATGGCAGCGGCTTCGCACCGCCTTCTCACGGTGGGAACGGTGCTGTGTGTGGCAGCTTCGGTGGCGGCATCCCTGCTGCCGCCCCTGCTGCTGGCCCGGGTCATCGACCGTCTGACCGCGGGCCTCCCGCTGCCTTTTCTGGCCGTACTGCTCTACTTCGGCAGCCTTGCACTGGAAGGTGTGCTCACCTCGGCGCAGGAAAGCCTGCTGGTGCTCTTTGGCCAGAGGATGACCCATGCCCTGCGCTCGGAGATGTCCCGGAAGCTGAGCCGCCTGCCCGCCGGTACACTGGCAGAGCAGAACCCCGGCGAGGTGGCCGCCCGCTTTTCGGGCGATGTGGACACAGTGGAAGCCCTGTTCACTTCCGGCATCATCAGCATGGCGGCAGATGCCTGCCGCATCGTCTCCATCATGGGGGTCATTGCGGTGAAAAACACCGGCCTTGCGCTGATCCTGCTGCTGGTGCTGCCGCTGTTTGCCGTGTTTACCCGTTACGTCCAGAAGCGGATGCTGGCCGCGCAGCTGGACAACCGCCGCGCGGTCGCCGCTGTCTCCGGGCAGGTGCCCGAGACTCTGCACAACATCCGCACCATCCGGGCGCTGGGGCTGGAGGATTACATGGAGCGCCGGTATGACCGGTGCATCGGTGACAGCTATGCCGCCATGGAGCGCACCAATTTTTATGATGCCGTCTATTCGCCGGTGGTGCTGCTGCTGAATGCTGCTGTGGTCGGCATCGTGATGCTGCTCTCCGCTTCGGGGAACGCACAGCTCCTGACCCTGTTCGGCATGTCGGTGGGCACTTCGGTGGCCGTCATCAACTACATCTCCCGTATCTTCGCCCCCATCGAAAGCCTGGGCATGGAGATCCAGACCATCCAGTCGGCCATGGCGGGTGTCAGACGCATTGATGCCTTTCTCGACCAGCCGGAGCGCAGGATCCCTTCCGCGCGCAGGGAGGCTGCCCGGGGCGATGTGGAATTTGCGCACGTCACCTTCGGCTATGGGGAACGGCACGTTCTGAAGGATTTTTCCATGACCGTGAAACAGGGGGAGCAGGTCACGCTGGTGGGCCGCACCGGTGCGGGCAAGAGCACCGTGTTCAAGCTCCTGCTGGGCCTGTATCAGCCGGAGACCGGTACGGTGACCATCGGCGGCGTGAATGTGGGGGACATCACCGACCGGGAGCGCCGCACCTGCATCGGCTGTGTGGAACAGCATTTCTCCCGCGTGCCGGGCACCGTGCTGGAACAGATCACGCTGGGAGACCCGCAGATCACCGGGGAAATGGCAAGGGATGCCGCCGCACTGGCCGGGATCGATGCTGCCATCCGGGCTCTGCCGGAGAGCTATGACGCTGTCTGCACCGAGGGCATCTTCTCGCAGGGCGAGTGGCAGCTGCTGTCCATTGCCCGTGCCGCCGCTGCAGATCCCGCCGTGCTGCTGCTGGATGAGATCACCGCCAATCTGGATGCCGAAACCGAGGCCCGCGTGCTGGAGGCTCTGCGCCGTGCCTCCGCGGGCCGCACGGTGCTCTCCGTCTCCCACCGTGTCTATGAAAATCTTGGCGGCAGAACGATTGAGATCAGGACCCGGGAATGACGTATGACAAAAACGCCCCCTGTGCGCCGCAGCAGGCACACAGGGGGCGTTCTGGTATGCTCAATTCTTTTCGATGTAGACGCTGGTGGAGGGGAAGGCGAAGTTCACGCCGTCTGCCTGCATCACGTCCATGATGTTCAGGTTCAGGTCGTTCTGCTGCTGCAGGAAGGTGGCATAGACGTTGGTGGTCAGGTAGGCCGAGATGAGGATGTTGATGCTGGAATCGCCAAAGCTGGTCAGTCGGACGATGTTGGTGCCCTTGTTGGTGTAAGGGCTGTTGTCCAGCATGGCCTGCAGGTCAGCCATCAGCTTTTCCAGCTGAGCACGGGTGGTGCCGTAGGTGACACCCAGCGTGAACTTATAGGGCCGCATGGTGCGCAGGGCTGTGTTCTGGACAGTGGAGGCGCAGATCTGGCTGTTGGTGATAATGACCACGCTGTGGTCCATGGAGCGGATGCGGGTGGAGCGGAAGTTGATGTCGATGACTTCGCCCTCCACATTGCCCACGGTGATCCAGTCGCCGATGGAAAAGGGTTTGTCCAGCAGGATGACGATGCCGCTGAACAGGTTGCTGGCGCTTTCCTGCGCGGCCAGCGAGATGGTCAGGCCCACAAGACCGGCACCGGCTACGATGCTGCCGATGGGGAAGCCGACGATCTGCGCGCAGGTGGCAATGCCCAGAATGATGACCAGCACTTTGTAGGTGGTGTCCAGCAGGGAGCGCAGGGTCTTGTTGCTCCGGATCTCCGGGCTGCAGGAGGCCAGCAGCAGGTCGGCTACCTCAGAAGCGTTGTACAGGCCTTGGCAGAACAGGAGGGTCGCTGCGATCTTATAGGCCGTGAACAGAAACTTTGTCAGGCCCGGAATGGCCCACGGCAGGCTGGTCAGGGCCAGATACAGGCCGCTGTAAAAGGCCATCCGCTCCAAAGGGCTCTGTAAGCTGCGCAGGAGGATGGGCGTGGCGGCAAAGTGCCAGCTGCGGGCCTGCAGAGCGGGAAAGATCTTCCGGCGCAGCAGCCAGCTGAGCAGAAGCCCCGCAAAAACGATGACAGCGGCGCAGACAGCCCGGGCAGCCAGCGCCCACCAGCCCTCCAGCAAAAAAGGCCCGATCTCGAACCCGAGGTCACGAACGGTAAAAATCATGGCAAAAAGCTCCTTGTATCAGAAATTGTAACATCCTGTCCCACAGTATACCATATCCGGCCCGTGCAGGGCAAATAAAAAAGGGGTTGACAAGGCGGAGCAGCCGCGTTATACTCTTGGCCAGAAAGTTCGTTTCAGGGCGGGGTGAGATTCCCCACTGGCGGTACAGCCCGCGACCACCCGCAAGGGTGCTGACCTGGTGAGACTCCGGGGCCAACGGTATAGTCCGGATGCAAGAAACGGCAGGCAATACGATTTGTCTACGCGCCCTGTTGCAGTGTTTGCTGCGGCAGGGCGCGTTTTTGATTGTCTTCCCGGTTCCGAACCATGCGAAAGGGGCTTTCCAATCTATGATTTGGGGCAAAATGCCCCGGGAGGATATTACCATGAAGAAAAACACGACCCGCAACCTGACCGTTGCCGCCATGCTCAGCGCAGTGGCCTTTATCCTGATGTTCATCGAGTTCCCGCTCCCGATGCTCATCCCGTCCTTCGTCAAGATGGACTTCTCCGACCTGCCTGCCCTGCTGGGTGCTTTTGCCCTTGGCCCGGTGTACGGTGTGATCATCAGCTTTATGAAGAACCTGCTCCATGTGGTCATCAAGGGCACCTCTACCGCACTGGTGGGTGAGCTGTGCAACTTCATGCTGGGTGCGGTGTTCTCCGCTCTGGCCGGTTACCTCTACAAGCACCACAAGAGCCGCAAGAACGCCATCATCGGTGCCGTGGCTGGTGCCGTGGCCATGGCACTGTTCAGTGTGCCGTCCAACTACTTCATCACCTACCCGGCCTACGTCAAGTTCTACCACATGCCGCTGGAAGCCATCCTGGGCATGTATCAGGCTATCCTGCCCTCTGCAAACAGCCTTATCAAGTGCCTGGTCATCTTCAATATGCCCTTCACTCTGGTCAAGGGCCTGCTGGATGCCCTGCTCTGCATGTTGATCTATAAGCCGCTCTCTCCCATCCTGCATGGCCGGAAGTGAGTGACGGAGCAAAAAAGAAAGGACGCTCTCGCGTCCTTTCTTTTTTGCTCTTATCGATTCGATTTAAGACAGTGCGCCTTTCTCCAGCCACTTGCCCCGGGCAAGGCGGATAAGGAACAGCAGGCCCCGGATGCTCAGTTCGCAGCACATGGCACCCCAAACGCCCATCAGGCCCAGCCGGGGAGCCAGCAGGAACGCCAGCGTCAGCCGGATGCACCACATGCTGAATATGTTCAGCACAAAACAGGAGGTGCTGTCGCCCGCACCCTGCATGGCACCGCTGGCCACGATGGAGGCACCGAACATGGGCTCGGCCCAGGCTTCGATGCGCAAAACCTGAGCACCCAGAGCGATGACAGCCGCATCGGTGGTGAAAAGGCTCATCAGGGTGGGGGCAAAGATCCACAGGCCAACGCCGGAAAGGGCCATGACCCCCATGCCAAGGCCGGTGCACAGCCAGGCAAACCGCTTGGCCATATCCTTCCGGTTGGCACCCACGGCCTGGCCGATGAGGGTGACAGCTGCGCTCTGGATGCCGTAGCCCGCCATGTAGCACAAGCCCTCGGCATTGACAGCCAGGCTGTTGGCGGCAATGGCCACGGTACCCAGGCCGGCCACGATGCGCACTAACACCACCTGCGCCAGAGAGATGGCGGCGCGCTCTCCCGCCAGAGGGCCGCCGACCCACAGCAGGTTCCGCAGGCAGGAGCGGGTGATCCTCCAAGGGGCAGGCTTCCGGATGCAGAGGGGGCCGTCCCGCAGCAGCAGAATGGCCAAAGCCAGCAGGCCGCCCACCACAGTGGCCAGGGCGGTGCCCAGGGCTGCGCCGGGCACGCCCAGCCCGGCACCCCAGACGGTGATGCCCCACAGTGTCCGGGTGGGGTTGATGAGGAAAAAGTTGAAGATGGCATCCAGCACGCAGACCAGCACGCTGATGAGGCTGGCGGTCAGGGCGTTGCCTGCCGCCCGGAGGATGGAGAGGTACAAGCCCATGGCCATGGTGAAGGGCAGCGCCGCTGACCAGATGGCAAAGTAGGCTGTGGCGTTTGCCCGCAGGGAGGGATCAGCTCCCAGCCACCCCGGCAGAAAGGGGCTGATGCCCAGGCCGAAGAGAGCGGCACCCACGCCTAGGATCACATTGAAAAGCATGGCCTGCCGCAGCACGCTGCGGGCATCATCCTGCCGGTCGGCCCCCAGATACTGGGCGATCTGGATGGAGAGGGCAGTGTACAAGCCCACCAGAACACCGTGGAGCAGCCAGGTGCTGGAGCTGACGATGCCGATGGAAGCGGTAGCTTCTGCACCGATGTGGCCCACCATGGCAGCGTCGATGTATCCCATGGCAGTGACCACCAGCTGCTCCAGAATGGAGGGGATGCTCAGCGCCAGAGCCACCTGGGCCGTCTGGCGGGAGGGGATGGTTTCACCCTGCCGCATCCGGGCCGAAAGCTGTTCAAGTGAAAGTTTCATGTCTTCTCCTTTTTCTCCGATTTTCCTGTGAGACAAAAAAATACCCTCGAAAGGGCGTTTGTCCTCCCATTATAGACAGGGGGGCGAAAAATGTCAACCCGTCAGCCCATGGGGTAGCCATTGCCCCAGAGATTGATTTTTTGGCCCGGGCGTGATACACTTCATTTGTATCCAGCCGTGAAAGAACAGGAACGGCCTCTGCCGCTCCGGGAAAGAGGAAAAAACTATGCTTCAACTGCTTTCTGGCAACCCGCGCACCGTGGATGCGCTGGGCTTTCTGCTTGCATTTGCGCTGACCGCGCTGATGGACTCGGTGTTCCACGATAAGCTCCCCCACGACCATGGCCGCGCGTTTGCCGTGAACGGCGAACTCTCCAAGGGCAAGGCCCGGGGTTCCGGCCTCATCTTTGTACTCTGCATCGCACTGGTCACGCTGGCCGTGGTGCCCTTTAAAGCAGAGTATGTCATCTACACCGTCCTGCTCATTGCGTCCATGCTCTCCGGCTATTTTGACGATGCCGCCGAGACTGCCTGGAACGAGTACAAAAAGGGCCTGATCGATCTGGTCATCGCCGTTGTGGCGGGCGTGACCTACCTGAACTTCAACGGCACGGAGGTCAACTTCCTGAGCTGGAGCTTCAGCCTGCCCTATGCCGTCTACCTCATCCTGATCATCGTCCTGATCTGGGCCAGCATCAACGTGGTCAACTGCACCGATGGCGTGGACGGCCTTTCCGCCGGCCTTGCCGTGGTCAGCATCGGCACCTTCCTGCTGGCCTACTGGGAGGAGCTGGGGGATTACGCCACCGCAGGCATCGTGTTCATTGGTGCCCTGCTGGCCTACCTGTGGCAGAACGCCAAGCCTTCCACCCTGCTGATGGGTGACGCGGGCAGCCGCGCCATGGGCTTCTTCCTGGCCGTTCTGGCCCTCAAGAGCAGCCACCCCTTCGCCTTCCTGCTGGCCGCGCTGGTGTTCATTGTGGACGGCAGCCTGGGCATCCTGAAGATCAGCTTCAAGCGTTTTTTGCACATCTCCATCCTCAAGAACACCCTGACCCCGCTGCACGACCATGTGCGCAAGCGTCTGGGCTGGAGCGATGAGCAGGTCGTGGCCCGCTGGCTCATCCTGCAGGCTGTGGCATCCGCCTGGCTGCTGCTGTTGGTGCGGTAAAACACAAAAGGAAATGCAGCGCCCGCACAGGAAAGCTCCTGCGCGGGCGTTTTGCTGTTCTGGTCCGGGAGGAAAGTTCCAGCTTCCGGTACAGCGTTTCCAGACAGGCTTGGTCACGAATTTCCTGCATGAGTTCACCTCATTTCTTTTGTTTTATTGTGCCATGTGTCACAAACAAATGCAAGCAAAACCCTTATAATAGGGACGAAAGTGGAGGAAAAACCAATGGATTCTATTTTTGATCTCGATCATCTGTACCGCACCTATTTCAAGATGGCGCTGCCCTCGGTGTTCGGCCTGATGGTGAGCGTGGTGTATAACCTTGCCGATACCTTTTTCATTGCGCAGTCCAACGATACGGCGCTGATTGCGGGTGTTTCGCTCTGTGCGCCGGTGTTCACGGCCCTCATGGCCTTTGGCAACATCTACGGCCAGGGCGGCAGCTCACTCATTTCCCGCCTGCTGGGACAGGACGACCGTGAAGGCACCGGCCGGGTCAGCTCGTTCTGCTTCTATGTGGCCCTGACCACGGGCGTGGTGTTGGCAGCCCTGATGATGCTGTTCCGCGTCCCGCTGCTGGGCATTCTGGGTGCGACTGCTGAGACGATGCCGCACGCAGAGGCCTATTACACCGTGCTGGCCATTGGTGCCCCGGCCACGGTGCTGAACTTTATCCATTCTAACCTCGTCCGCTGCGAGGGCATGGCCACCCAGTCCATGATCGGCAGCATCGGCGGCACGGTCATCAACATCATCCTCGATCCCATCCTCATCACCACAGTGGGCTGGGGCGCAAGGGGCGCGGCCATTGCCACCATTGTGGGCTACCTGTGCAGCGACCTGTACTTTCTGTGGCTGCTCCACAAAAAGAGCCGCTGCCTGTCTGTCAGGCTGTCCCAGTGCCACGTCACGGGCAGGGAGCTGCAGCAGATTTTGGGCGTGGGTGTTACTGCCGCGCTGAGCAACCTGATGCAGAGCCTGACTGTCATTGTGATGAACCAGTTCCTCTTGCCCTACGGCAACGATAAAATTGCCGCCATGGGCATTGCCAGCAAGGTGAGCATGATCGCCCAGCTGGTGCTGGTGGGCTTCTCGTTCGGCGGCATCCCACTGTTCGGTTATCTGTACGGCGCAAAAAAGCGGGACGTGATGCGCAAGCTCATCCGCTTCTGTCTGACCTTCCTCGTCTCCATTGCCGTGGTGCTGTCCTTCATCCTCTGCCTGAATTCCGGGGCACTGATGCGGCTCTTCGTGCAGGATGCCGGGATGATCGCCACTGGTGCGCAGATGCTCCGCTGGCAGGTCTACACCGCAGCCTTTGGCGGCGTGGTGCTCCTGCTCACGGTGCTGTTCCAGGCAACTGGTAAAATCATACCGTCCTTCCTGCTCTCCATCAGCCGTCAGGGCGTGGTGTTTCTGCTGGCGCTGGTGGTCTGCGTACATCTGTTCCAGTATCAGGGCGTGCTGATGGCTCAGGCTGTGGCCGACATCCTGAGCGCTGCGCTGGCCTTTGGCCTGCTGGCGGCCAGCCGCGATATCATTGCAAAACAGTAAACACAAAAACGCCCGGAGGTCCGCTGAAAGCTGCGGTTCTCCGGGCATTTTTAGTATTCGATGCCTTTGCGCGCCTTGATGCCCTTCTGGTAGGGGTGGCGGCAGCATTTCATCTCGGTGGAGTAGTCGGCGGCATCCAGCATCCACTGCGGGGCCTTGTGGGCAGTCAGCACGCATTCCTGCGCGGCGGGACGCTCCAGAACGGCCCGGCGGAGCAGGTCTTTGTCCACCATGTCCAGCTCCCAGGCCGAACCGGCCTCATCTAAAATGAGCAGGTCGGCAGGCTCGGCCAGTGCGGCGGTCAGGTTTTCGTTCTGCACGGCCCGGGCAGCGGCCTTTTCCGCTTCGTTCATCTGGAACACGAACTTCTGCCCGCCCTTGCCCCGGAAAATTTTTGCCCCCAGCTGGGCCAGCAGAGGGATCTCGCCGCTCTGCCCGCCCTTGAGGAACTGCACGATGACAACCCGTTTGCCGCTGCCCAGTGCGCGGAGGGCAAGGCCCATGGCGGCGGTGGTCTTCCCCTTGCCGTCGCCCCAGTAGAGATGCAGCAGGCCCTGTTCCATCATCCGTTCTCCTTGGTGTACTGCACGGTCTCCACCAGGTGCAGGATGTGCTGCTCCGGCCAGTCCCGGGTATCCAGCACATAGCCGCCCGCGTTGGGGCCGCACCAGTCGTGAAAGCTGCGGTGGGGCACGCCAAACCGCTCCAGTGCAGCCATTTGTGTGCCGCCATGGGCCACGATGACCAACCGCTCCTGCCCTTCGGCAAGGGCCTTGTCAATGAGGTCGGCCAGCGTTTTGCACACCCTGTTGCAGAAATCGCTCCTGCGCTCCCCATCCGGGTGGGCGGCGTGCTCGTTTTCCTGCACCCATGCCAGATATTCCGGGTCCTGCTCCACCTGTATGAAGGTCTGGCCCTCGAACCGGCCGAAGTTCATCTCCTTCAGTCCGTCCACCGGAATGAGCTTTGCCCCGGGAAAGAACACCCGTGCCGTCTGGGCGGTGCGCTGCAGCGGGGTGACATAGACCACCTCCGGTGCAAAATCTGCCTGCCGCAGCTGGGCGATGCCTGCGGCGGAAAGGGGGATGTCCCGCTGGCCCTGATATCGTTTTTGCGCGTTGTACTCCGTCTGGCCGTGACGCAGCAGATAAATGAGCATAATCGTTCTCCTTTTTGGTTTGTTCTGCACCATTATAGCCTATTTTGCGGTTATTTTCCAGCCATGCTCTTGCAATTCTTCCGCATTTCAGATATATTGAGTGGGTATGAAATTTCAGGGGAGAGAAGTGTCAATGGAGATCCGGGACCGGAAAGCAGCGCAGCGCCGGGCGGGCATCATGGCCCGCAGGGGTCTGCCGCAGGCAGAAAGAGCGGCGGCCAATGCAGCCATCTGTGCCCGTCTTCTGGCCATGCCCTGCTTCCAAAAGGCAGAGGACCTGCTGCTCTACGCCGCTTTTGGCGGGGAGGTGGATCTTGCTGTGCTGGCAGAGCAGGCGGCCCGGCTGGGCAAAACGGTGGCCTATCCGGTCTGTGGGGAAAACTTTACCCTGACCGCCGCCGTACCGGGGCCGGACGGCTGGGAGGTGGGGGCTTACGGCATCCGCACACCGGTTCTGGAGCGGGCGGCGCTCATCTGGCCGGAGGCGCTTGATCTGGTGCTGGTGCCCTGCACTGCCTTTGATGCGGCCTGCCGCCGGGTGGGCATGGGCAAGGGCTACTATGACCGCTATCTGCCCAGGTGCCGGAACGCCGTGACGCTGGGCGTGGCCTTTGAGGCCCAGCGGGTGCCGGAAGCGGCTGCAGATGAACAGGACCGGCGGCTGGATGGATTTGTAACAGAGAGGAAAATATATCGTGGAACTGATGAATTTGAGCTGTGAAGGTTTTCTGGAGGAACTGGCCAGCAAGGCGGCGGCTCCGGGCGGCGGCGGCGCTTCGGCGCTGGTGGGCGCGGCCGGTGTGGCGCTGGGCAGCATGGTGGGCAGCCTGACCGTGGGCAAAAAGAAATATGCTGCCGTGGAAGCGGACATCGCTGCCCTGAATGTCCGGGCCGAGGCCCTGCGCAAGCGGCTGGAAGTGCTGGTGCAGGCCGACGCGGAGGCCTTTCTGCCCGTGGCGGCGGCCTACAAGCTGCCGAAAGAGACCCCGGAACAGCAGGCCCACAAGGCCGCGGTGCTGGAAAAGGCACTGGACAGAGCCTGCGCCGTGCCGCTGGAGGTGATGACTGCCTGCGGTGAGGGCATCGCACTGGCCGCAGAGTACGCCGAAAAGGGCAGCGTGCTGGCCCGTTCTGATGCCGGATGCGCGGCGCTGTTCTGCAAGGCAGCCATGCAGGCGGCGGGGCTGAACGTGAAGGTCAACACCCGCCTGATGGCAGACAAAGCCCGTGCGGATGCGCTGGAGGCCAGAGCGGAACAGCTGCTGGCCGAGTTTGTGCCGCAGGCTGACAGGGTCTATCAGACTGTATCAAATGAGTGATGGGAGAAGAAAATGGCTCAGATCTTGAAGGGTGCGCCCGTGGTGGCCGCCATGAACGAAGCAAACGCCGCGCGCTGTGCCGCGCTGAAGGAAAAGGGTATCGTGCCCACGCTGGCTGTGGTGCGGGTCGGCGCGCGGGAGGATGACATTTCTTATGAAAAGGGGATCATCACCCGGTGCGGTAAGGTTGGCGTGGAGGTGCGGCAGTTCCATCTGGCGGAAGATGTTACGCAGGAGGAACTGCTGGATGTGATCCGGCAGATCAATGGGGATGCATCGGTTCACGGGTGCCTGATCTTCCGGCCCCTGCCAAAGCGGTTCGATGACCGCAGGGTCCAGGAGGCGCTTGCCCCGGAAAAGGACGTGGACGGCATCACGGACGGCTCGATGGCTGGTGTGTTCACCAATATGCCCATCGGTTATCCGCCCTGCACGGCGCAGGCCTGCCTTGAGATCCTGAAATACTACAACGTGCCGCTGTCCGGCAAACGGGCCGTGGTCGTGGGCCGCAGCCTGGTGGTGGGCAAGCCCGCTGCCATGATGCTGGACCGGGAGAACGCCACCGTGACCCTCTGCAATTCCCGCACCCGGGATCTGCCCGCCCTCTGCCGGGAGGCCGATGTGCTGGTGGTCGCCATGGGCAGGCGGGGTGCTATTGGGGCCGACTGCCTGCGGGAAGGTCAGGTCGTGGTGGATGTGGGCATCCACGTCAACGAAGAGGGCAAGCTCTGCGGCGATGTCCGCTTTGATGAGGCAGAACCCATCGTGGAGGCTGTTACCCCGGTGCCCGGCGGTGTGGGCACGGTGACCACCTCTGTGTTGGTGGGCCATGTGGTGGATGCCGCATCCGCACCGTAAAACAGAAAACAAGAGGCGGTGCCGGAGATTTCCGGCACCGCCTGTTGTTTTTATACGGTTGCAAGCACGGCAAGGATGCTCTGCCAGCGGGGGTTCTGCACCTGCTGCGCGGCACGGCGGGGCGCGGAAGGCGAAACCGTGCGGGCAGGACGCTGGACGCAGTCAGCCGGCTGTGCAAAGGGGGAGACGAGTTCGGCCTGCCATCGGGCGGCCAGTGCCATGGCTTCAGGGCTGGATTGCAGGGTGCGGCGCTCCGTTCCGGCCAGAAAATCGCCCAGCCAGCAGAGGATTGCCGCAATGGGCAGGCAGTCGGCGGCACGGGTGGACCAGTAGTTCCACTCGCCACCCCGGCCCACAAAGCTCTCCACGGTGATCATGGCACCTTCCCGGGCAGACTGAGGCAGGCAGGAGCGGGAGGTGCCTGCCGCGCGGCGCAGCTCCCGCAGAATGATCTCAGTACGGCCCGCATCCAGGGTGTCATCCCGGATGCAGGCGGAAAAGTCCGCGCTGTCCAGCAGGTTTTCGGCCCGGGTGGGAAATTGCCCTGTCATCTCGCCGGATGCGTTATGGCAGAGCTGCCAGCCTTTGCGGAACAGCTGAAAGTTCAGGTTGCGGCGGCCCATGGTGGAGTAAAACACCCGGGCGCGGCCATTGGGAGACTGCCGCAGCTCCAGATAGGCATCAGCGCCGCCCAGGTCCTGTACCTTGACGGTCAGGAGCAGGGAAGAATTGTTTTTTTGTGCGGACATGGCACGGTGCATCTCTTCAAAATAGCGGCTGGCATCCATAGCGGGTCTCCTCTCTGGTTTTGGATGATGTGTCGGAAACCATCCATCGGTTGTTCTCTGCCTGCATTATAGCATATACGACAACAAAATACAACTATAAGTTTGACAAAAACCAAAATATTTTGGAAATCCAGGAATGCGGACAAACGAATTGGTTGTAAATGGAAAAAGCTTCTCCCATCGGAGAAGCCTTTTGTGGTGGCAGGATTCAATCGCCCAGCTCCCGGATCTCATTCTGGATGAGCCGCCCAGCGGCGCGTGCCAGCTGATCCATGCCTCGGATGCGGGCGAGATTTTTGCCGTAGATGCGTTCTGCATCGTGGCTGGAGCTGTCCTCGCCCATGAACACGGCAGAGACGCGCAGACCCCTGCGCTGCAGGTCGCGTACCTCGGCAGCGGCATCGTCCACGCCGTAGGAACCGCCGTAATCACAACCCAGCGGTTGTTCCGGGCTGGGCGGCACGCGGCGGCTGTCGTTGGGGGAAGCATCCGTCAGCAGGATGAGCAGATGCCGGGGTGCGGGGCCGGGGTCAAAGCTGACCAGATCGCCTGCCGCCCGCAGGGCAAGGCCGTCACGGTTCCAGCCCGATGCAAAATACTGGTCGATCCCCTGCAGGCTTTTGTCCGCGAAGCCCTTGAGCACCCGCAGAACCGTATAGCCCCGCAGGCTGCAGAAGCTGCTGACCCGCACCGGGATGCCGCAGGCGGCAAGGCTCTGGGCCAGGATCGTGCCCTGCGCCGCAATGACCTCCTGACAGTGGAGCCGGGAAGCCGAAGCGTCCAGCAGCAGGTCCACGGTGAAGGAGGGCTGATTCTCCTCCTCGGCACAGCGGAACACCCGGCTGTCGTTCAGAAGGGGAGCGCGCCAGACCCGCTCCGGGTCCAGAGCGCCGCTGCGGGCGATCCGGGCATTGGGCTGCTGGTGGACCAGAATGCAGTTGCGGATCTGCTCGGTGAGCCGGAGCACTACGCTGCGGTGAAGCGCCCGGTTTTTGGCGTAGTAGGCGCGGTTGCGGTCGGCCTGCAGCTGAGCCTGCTCGGCCAGGTGCTTTGCCTCCGGTGTGGGGGCTTGTTCCGGGCTGGGCACGCCGGAGGCAAACCAGAGGCGGCACCCGAGGTGCGCCCCGGTGCAGAGCGCCTGCTCGGCCTTGCGCAGGCGCTCGGGCGGATAGAGGGAACGGCCAAAGCAGCTTTCAATGTAGGCGCGGTCCTCGGCGGCATTCTGCCGCAGGGTGATGTGGGCCAGCCGCTTGTCTGCCGTGGGGCCGGAGCCGCCCGCTTCCACAGAACCGGAGTGCTCCACGGTCAGCCGGTCGGTCTTGATCATCTGGGTGGGCAGCGTTTTGGTGGCAAGAGAGGCCAGCAGCCCCTCCAGATGCAAATGAAGCCCCACTTTGTGCCGGATCCTGCCGTCAAACAGGGCAAACCTTGCAAACAGGCCCAGCAGCTCACCCTTGAGCTGGCCGGGCTGGGGCGGTTGGGAGGGAGAAAGTGCCTCTGCCAGCCGGCTCTCGTAGGGGGTCATCACAGGGGGATGCCTGCCCTGTACGGTGCGCCAGCGGTCAGCCTGCATGGTGTAGACCAGCTGATTTTTTGCCATCCACTCCTGCCGCGAAAGCTTGTACTGGATGCCGAAGAAATAGTCCGCGTGGGCCCGGCGCAGCTCGGAAAGGACCGGGCGGCGGGGCAGCTCCAGCAGATAGACCGCACTTTCGAGGTAGAGCCATGTCAGATCGTCCAGCTGGCTCTCCCGGAGATCGCCGTCCCATGTGGCAAAAAGGTCGCGGAGCAGGTCGTCGCCATAGTATTTGTGCACCAGCCCCACGACACAGTTCATATAAAAATCGATCGTGCCGTCGGTGTTGCGGGCCAGGAAAAGCGGCTCAAAGCCGTAGGCTCCCGCCGCCGCCCACACCTGATTGGCGGG
>ERZ791631.502-NODE-502-length-34440-cov-14.880442_pt1 | contig 34440 bp, 28 predicted proteins | sample MGYA00509961_ERZ791631 | MGnify/ENA primary metagenome ERZ791631 (study PRJEB30046, sample SAMN00715248) | human gut metagenome | study: EMG produced TPA metagenomics assembly of the A metagenome-wide association study of gut microbiota in type 2... | reverse complement strand
TTTCCTGCCCGGTTACAGGCGTTCGGTTACAAGGAATTGGAGGTCTGCCTATGAAAGATGTCCCGATTTGGGAAAAGAGCAATCTGACGCTGGAAGAAGCTGCGGCTTACTCTGGCATTGGCATCAATAAACTGCGCGAGATTACCAACGAGGATAAGTGCAAATTTGTCCTTTGGGTGGGCAACAAGCGTTTGATCAAGCGCCGTCTGTTTGATTGCTTTATCGAGCAGGCGTATTCTATTTGAGAATGATGCAACGTCTTTTCTATTCGATATCGATGGAAATCGCATGGTCGGTATGGTATACTAAAATTAACCCCTATATGCGCTTTTCACAGAAAGGAGCTTCTAAATGCCTGAAAAGCGCAAGGATAGCAAGGGCCGTGTTTTGAAGGATGGCGAAAGCCAGAGAGCAAACGGCACCTACGACTATCGTTATACCGATATCCACAAGAAACGGCGTTGTATTTACGCTAAATCCCTGACAGAGCTGCGGAAAAAAGAGGAAGAACTGTGGCGCGATCTGGCAGACGGCATCGACTATGCTGCCGGAGAGATGACAGTGGCTGATCTGGTTGACCGCTATATGAACCTGAAACGTGGGTTGAAACCCAATTCACTTCGGTCGTACAACACAGCGGTCAAGCGGATTCATGCTGACCCTTTCGGGCAAAAAGCCATTAAAACGGTAAAATTGTCCGATGCGAAAGGCTGGTTCGTGTTTCTGCATGACAGCGGTTTCAAGCAAAACACCATAGGAATCCTGCAAAGCGTTGTCAGACCGGCGTTTGAGATGGCGGTGGAGGATGACATCATCCGCAAGAATCCATTCAAGTTCAAGCTGTCCGATGTTGTGCCGAAGGACGCTTATGTGCGCAATGCCCTGACCAGAGAACAGCAGGAGAAATATCTGCAATTCGTTCAAGACTATGGCGGCAACTATTATGATGATATCGTCATTCTTATGGGAACCGGCTTGCGTGTGAGTGAGTTGTATGGCCTGACACGAGCAGATATCGACTTTGAACGGCACTGTATCCATGTCCGGCGGCAGCTTTGCCGGACGGCTGAAAAGCCCTACTTTGTCACACCGCCGAAAACAAAAAGCGGTATCCGCAATGTTCCCATGACAGATACCGTTTGTGCAGCGTTGCGGCGTGTAGTAAAAGCCAGAGCGTCCACGAAAGTGGAAGCGCTAGTAGATGGTTGCAGCGGATTTCTCTTTCTGGACAAGTCCGGGATGCCGAAGGTGGCAATGCACTTGGAAAACTATATGCGTGGCGTGCAGGGAAAGTTTGAGAAGGCGTACGGCAAACCTGTTCCGCGCATTACACCTCATGTGCTGCGACACACCTTCTGCACCAATGTTCAGCAGGCCGGGCTGGATGTAAAAAGCCTGCAATACCTGATGGGACACTCCAATGCCAGTGTGACGTTGGATGTCTACACGCACAGCAGCTTTGAATCGGTTGAAAGAGCCTTTGAACAGATCGCCGGCAACCTGTGATTTTCGACGCATGAAGCGGAATTGCTTACGCCGAAACTTACGCCAAAACTTACGCCAACCACCCGGTAAGTGGCGTAGATTTGCGTAGAAAAGCGTGGATCGTGCAAAAACGCAGAATCTGGAAAAATCGGCTTGTGGCCTTGATAATTCTACAAAAGTCTACGTTTCCCGATATTCGTGATTCGACTCCAAAAGTGTGGTTTGGAAGGGCGGCATGTACTAAGCCAAAACCGCCGCTCCCAAGAATCCCAATTTATAAAAAGAACGCAGGCAGAACTTTTCGCAAAGGCGAAGGCTCTGCCTGCTTTTTTGCACCCCTGCCGCACTTTTCTCTTCGCCGCAAATGTGCTACAATAGCCTTAGCATAAGGAAAAGGGGAACGCGCATGGCCAAAAACAGGCAGAACCTGAACATCATCTACATCTCGGACCGAATGCGGGAGACGCTGCGGCCCATAGCGTCCTGTGCGCTCACGGCGGTGGTGGCCCCCATGGGCTACGGTAAAACGACGGCGGTGCGCTGGTTCTTGGCAGAGCAGGCCAAGGCGGGGGCCGTGGTGCTGCAAGCCAGCATCTACTCGGATAACCGCTCCATCTTCTGGAAAAGCGTGCAGAAGGCCTTTGCCGCCGCCGGGCTGACGGTGCTGGAGGGCTACGACTGCCCCGCCGACGCCAGCGGCGCGGCTTTGCTGCTGGAGGACCTGTGTGCCGCGCTGGGCGGCAAAACACCCTACTATCTTTTTCTGGACGATTTCCACCTGCTGGGGGACGAGCGGGTGGCGCAGTTTTTGTGTCGGCTGGCCTACCGCCTGCCCGAGAACGTCCACCTTATCGTGGCCAGCCGCAACCGCTTTCTGCCCGGGGAGCAGGTGGTGCGGCTGGGGCGGCGGCTCCACCGCATCGAGGCTGACGGCCTTCGCCTGAACCGGGAGGAGCTGCTGGCCTACACCCACCGCTGCGGCGTGGAGATCACCGCCGCCCAGGCCGAGAGCCTGCTGCGCTCCTGCGAGGGGTGGTTCTCCGCCGTCTACCTGAACCTCCATGCCCTGGCCGAGCGGGGGAGCCTGCTGCAGCCGGGGCCGGACATCTACGCCATGTTCACCGCCGCCATGCTGGAGTCCCTGCCCGAGAAGACCCGGGGCTTCCTCGCTGTGATGGGGCTGGCCGATGAGTTCACAGTGGAGATGGCCCAGGCTGTCACCGCCCTGCCCGACGCGGAGGAGGTGCTGCGGGCCCTCACCCAGCAAAACGCCTTTGTCACCCGCCTGCCGGACGGGGTGAGCTTCCGCTTCCACCACATGATGAAAGAGTGCGCCGAGCGGCTCTTTGCCCAGCTGCCCGCCGCCCGGCAAACGGAGGTCTGGCAGCGGTATGGCCGCTGGTATGCCCAAAAAGCCCAGTACCTCCACGCTTTGCAGGCCTTTGAGCACTGCGGCGACCGCGACGCAGCCCTTGCCGTCATCGAGGCGGACGCGGGGGATCTGCTTGCCTCCCTCAGCCCCGCCGAGCTGCTGCAGCGGCTGGACCGCTGCCCGGTGGAAGCGCTGCAGCGCCACCCGCTGGCCATTCTGGTGCTGATGCGCCGGATGTTCACCTGGCAGCAGATCCCCAAAATGATGGAGCTGAAAGCCCTGCTGGAAGCCGCCGTGGCCCAACACCCCGAGTGGCCCGCCGCCGAGCGGGGCAACCTGCTGGGGGAGTGCGACCTCATCCAGAGCTTCTTGTTCTACAACGACATCACCCAGATGAGCCGCCTCCACCGCAGCGCCAGCCGCCAGATGAGCCGCCCTGCCGTCACCCTGCGCAACAGCGGCAGCTGGACCTTCGGCTCCCCCTCGGTGCTGATGATGTACTACCGCGCCCCCGGGGAGCTGGGCAAAGAACTGGCCGAAATGTACGAGTGTATGCCCCATTACTATAAAATCACCAACGGCCACGGCCAGGGGGCCGAGCTTTTGATGGACGCGGAGGCCGCCTACCTGCAGGGGGCGTGGGAGAAAGCCGCTGTGCTGCTGGAGCGGGCCCGGGCCGACGCCGCCGGGCAGGAGAACATGACCCTCTGCTGCGACTTTTTGGCCCTGCGGCTGGCCCTGTGCGGCAAGGGGAAAGAGGGGTACGATTTTGCCGCCAAGCGCGCCGCCCTGCTGCAAAAGCACGACGGGGTGCAGGTGCATCTGCTGGAAAGCATCGCCGCTTATTTCTACGCTTTGCAGGGCAGGCCGGAGCAGGCCCCGGAGCTGTTCCGGGAGCACAAGCTGGCCGAGGTGAGCTTCTTTGGGCCCTGCCGCCCCATGATGTCCCTCATCGAGCAGCAGGTCTGGCTGGCGCAGGGGGAGTACGTGAAGGTGATCGCCCACAGCGAGGGCCTGCTGCGCCGATGCGAGGCCATGCACTACGGTCTGGTGGGCCTGCAGGCCCGCATCCAGCTGGCGGCGGCGCAGCTGCGCTTCGGCCAGCGGGCCGAGGCCCGGGCCGCGCTGGCAGCGGCTTTGCTGGACGCTGTGCAGGACGATTTCTGGGTGCTCTTTGTGGAGCAGTATCCCGCTCTGGCCCCCCTGCTGGAAGAGGAGGACTGGGCCGTGTGCGAGCCGCGTCTGGGGCCCTTCGTGGCCCGCATCCTGCCCGCAGGCCGGGCCTTTGCCGCCCGGCTGGGCCTGCCCGCCCCCGCGCCGGAGCTGCCCCTGACCGACCGCGACCGGGAGCTGGCCCGTCTGGTGGCCGGGCGGTGCACCAACAAGGAGATCGCCGCCGCCCTCTACCTCTCCGAAGGCACGGTGAAGCAGTACATCAACCAGCTGTACGCAAAGCTGGATATGGGCGGCGACCCCCGCACCCGCCGCGCCCGCTTGGCCGAGTGGTACCAGAAAAACGCCCCCCGGAATTAACCAAAAACTAACCCCGGGTTAATAGCAAAAACCAAAGCTCCACGGTATCCTAAAAGTGAACCGTGGAGCTTTTTTCCTGCAACAAAATTGGTAGAAAAAGGAGGCTTTTGCAATGAAACGAAGATGGAAGAAATTCCTCGCCGGGGTGCTTTCCGCAGCCCTCGCGCTGAACCTCGCGGCCCCGCTGGCACTGGCGGACGGTGTAGCTTGCAGGGTGACAAAGGTGTTTGTGTATCCGGATCATGTCGGCCGGGTCAATAGTGTGAATGTGAACTGCATTCAGGGTGAGGTATCCTATAACCAGGGCGTTTTGACCTTTGGCGGAGACGTGACGCTGACCACAGTTGGGCCTGCGGATACGGGGACGATCTCGCTGGTCGAAGCCCTTGGCGAAAAAAATCTGAGGCTGGTGGCAAATGGCAAGGTGACGGGCAGGACGAAAGGCAACGGCATTGAGAAAGCAAAAGAGATCGCCGGGGGAGAATACGATCTCACCTATGCCGATCTGGGGAAATATTCGGTTACTAAGCCGATAGGAATTTTGGGCGGAGACACAGGAACAACGATTACAGCCGGGACCGAAATCACGCTGAAAGATTTTCATACGGGCATCGGCGGAGGAAACGTCCAGATCGATGGCACCGTGAACATCACAGGAGCACAGTTCCAGGGAGCAACCTACGGCATCGCCAATTCCACTACCGTGAACCCGGGCAGCGAGCTGGAGATCCATGCGGATCGGTACATCGGGAAGGATTGTCTTCTGACATACAACGGCGGCCATCTGCTTATGATTGTGGCGGAAAACGGCGACGGCAATAACATCGTCCAGGGGAGACTGAGCATCGGAAACGTAAGCAGGTTCTGGTATCGCACCGACGAGAATGGAGCGTATACGGAAATCAACGTGAAGGAAAATTATGAGAACTTTACGGCTGCCATAGGACAGAACCAAGACTATCTGGAACTGACGGATGTGGACCCGGACCAGCCGGAAAGTGAAACCTACGCCCTTTTGGTAGCAGGCAAGCAGGTAACGGAAACCAACCAGAACGACGTGCTGGAGGATGGCGGGTCTGTGAAGTTTGACCCGACAACCAACACGCTGACCCTGAACGATGCCGATCTCACGCTGGATGGGGCCGCGAGTGTTAATGGCTGCATCGATTCCGAATTGGCAGAAGAGCTGACCATTACCGGCACAGCCACCCTTTCCAACGCCGATGGAATCCTTACGGATGGCCCGCTGACGCTGAACAATGCAGACCTTACCATTACGGGCAATATCGATGGCGACATTGGTGAGGACGCGATCCGGGCAGGCCGCTCTGACGAAGACATCACCATCCAAAACAGCAAGGTGACCATTGCAGGCACGAACGCGGAGGGCAACTTCTTCAACTTTGGCATTCGGTGCGGCAAGCTCACCGTGGCGAACAGCACGCTGGACGTGAAAGTCTACGGCTCGGCCATCGTGGCAGACGAGTTGAAGGCTTCCGGCGCAGGCACCGTCATCACGGCGGAAACGGATGCATCGGAGGAACAGGATTATTATGCCCTCGAACTGGGACGCCTGATCATATCTCACGGCCTTGATCTGGTGGAAGGCAAAATGAACGAGAGCAAGAAGGCGAAGATCGCTCGGTCGGAGCAGTCCCCCACGAACTATCTGGCCTACTGGGTCGTCCGCCCGGGGGACGAAGCGGAGCCGTCGATGCAGATCCCCGGTGCGATCACCAGCAGCGACTTTGTGGGCTGGTTCCTCGAAGACGGCACCCGCTTGGAGGATAGCCCCTACTACATGGGCCCGGACGCGGACTATGTGGGCAACCTCGACCGGGACGTGACCTTCTATGGCCATTGGCGCACCGCCGAGAGCGACGAGGACGGCGGAGACGGCGGAGACGGCTTCGGCACCCTTCTTGCGGTCGGCGCAGTCGTGGGCGTGGCGGGCGTCGTGGCCTATCAGGTGGGCACGGAGCTCATCCTTGACCAGCTCCTGCCTGCAGGAGTGGCCGTGCCCCATACCCGCGCCGAGCTGGCAATGCTCCTCTGGAACACCGCAGGCCGCCCGGCCCCGGCCACTCTGCCCGCCTTTGCGGACGTAGCCGACCCGGAGCTGGCCCAAGCCGCCCAGTGGGCCATCGAGCAGGGCTACCTGAAAGCCCGCGCCGACGGCAGCTTTAAGCCGGACAAGGGTGTCGCCAAGTGGCGCGTCATCCGCGGCTACCGGGCAGTGACCGAACCATGACCGTGCAGGTAAAATAGCCCCACAGCACAAGGCCCCGCAGACTTTGAAAAAGGTCTGCGGGGCCGCTGTTTGTTTATTGCAGCATGCGTGGCGTGCAGGGAAAGTTTGAGAAGGCGTACGGCAAACCTGTTCCGCGCATTACACCTCATGTGCTGCGACACACCTTCTGCACCAATGTTCAGCAGGCCGGGCTGGATGTAAAAAGCCTGCAATACCTGATGGGACACTCCAATGCCAGTGTGACGTTGGATGTCTACACGCACAGCAGCTTTGAATCGGTTGAAAGAGCCTTTGAACAGATCGCCGGCAACCTGTGATTTTCGACGTATGAAGCGGAATTGCTTACTCAATAAAGTACCTTATGGAGACGGGATCTCTTCGGAGACCCCGTCTCTTTTTGTATAGAAACCACAGATGCAGCCCACTCTATCAAAAAGGGGTGAGCAGATGTCCGGCAAACGGGTATTGGCGTTGTATGCAGCTGTTCTGCTGGGGTTTGCGGTAGTTTTGTGCCGCCTGTATTTTCTGGCAGAGAACCATACCTATGCTGCCCGGGCCGAAGCGCAGAGCACGGTCCGGCTCTCGCTGCCTGCCCGGCGGGGCAGCTTCTACGATCACAGCGGCCTGCTTCTCACCGGGCTGGAAACGCGGTATCTTGCCCTCTGCTTCCCGGGCGAAAACAACTACACACGCCTGTATGCATTTACGGACAGTGCCGGGCAGGCACTTTTGTACCGGAACCGCAACCGCTCCGCACCGTTTCTGCTGGAAGTGGACCGCGACCTTTCCGGGCGCGGCATACGCTGCTTTGCAACGGCACGGCGCTGCGCAGAAGTTCCGCTGTGCCAGCATCTGATCGGTTATCTGGATGCAGAAGGCCGCGGCACTGCCGGGCTGGAAAAGGCGCTGGACAGCCAGCTGGCCGGGACAAAGGAGCATGACACGCTGGTGTGCGCGGTCACAGCACAAGGACGGCTGCGGGCCGGGGAAACACCGCAGCTCACCCGGCAGGACAGCAGTGCGGTGGGCGTGCAGCTGACGATCTCCCGCCCGGTGCAGCGTGCCGCCGAAGCGGTGGCCGCAGACACCATGACCAGCGGCTGCATTCTGGTTCTGGACACGGCCACTGCTGCGGTTCGCGCCAGCGTCAGCGTACCGGGCTATGACCCAGATGACCTTGCCGCAAGTCTGGATGCACCGGACAGTCCGTTCCTGAACCGCGCACTGGAAAGCTATGCTGTGGGTTCAGTGTTCAAGCCGGTGCTGGCTGCGGCAGCGCTGGAGCAGGGTATCCTGCCGGAGTACGAATGCACCGGTGCTGTGGTGGTGGATGGACAGATCTTCCGCTGCGCAGGCGGTGTTCCGCACGGAACGGTGGACATGACTGCGGCTCTGGAAAAAAGCTGCAACGGCTATTTTATCCGGCTGGGGCAGCAGCTGGGGGCAGAGACGCTTTTGCAGATGTCTCGGCAGCTTGGCTTCGGGCAGGAGGTGCCGGTGGCAGGTGCGTTGCACGCCGATGCCGGAAAGCTGCCGTCTGCCGGGGAGCTTGCCCAGAGCGGCCAGCTGGCAAATTTCAGCTTTGGGCAGGGCGGTCTGCTGGCATCACCGGTACAGATCGCCGCCATGATGAACACCATTGCTTCCGGCGGGGTGTACCGCACGCCTTTCTTTGTGTGTGGCTCGGTGGATGAAACTGACGGTACGCCGCTGGAAACGCTTGCACATCCGCAGTCAAGGCGGGTGATGAGTGCGGAAAATGCAGCGCTCCTGCGTAAAATGCTGCAGCAGGTGGTGGAAGAGGGCACCGCACAGGATGCTGCCTGGCTGGAAGAAGGGGCTGGCGGCAAGACCGGTACCGCGCAGACCGGGCAGTTCACACCGGATGGCACGGAACGCAAAAACTTGTGGTTCACAGGGTTTTACCCGGCGCAGCAGCCGCGCTACACCATTGTGGTGCTGCAGGACGGGCAGGTGAGCACGGAACATTCCAGCGCCGCCATCTTTGCCCGGCTGTGCGCAATGCTGGACCTTCTGGCATAAAAATGCACGGTTTCTGCTTGCTTTTTTGCGCTTGTTATGCTACTATATATTTGTATTTCTGCGTAGTTTTTGTTGAATTAAAATAAAGGAGCGTTTCAATCCATGTCTGTTATCGAAATTGTTGGCGGTGTGATCCTGCTGATCGCTTCGCTCGTCATCGTTTTCCTCACTCTCATGCAGCACACCCACGGTCAGGGCCTTTCCGGTGCTATCAACGGCAGTATGGGCGGCGCAAACAATGCCCGTTTGACCCCGGCTGATCAGATGCTGGCCAAGACCACCCGCATTGCAGGTATTGTTTTCTTTGTGGTTGCCATTCTGGCATGTCTGTTTGCAGGCCGTCTGGCAGGTTGACAAGGTTCGTGCAGCCCCGTGTAAAGGACGGGGCTGTTTTTCTGTGTTATGATAGGATGTCGGCGGCAGTCTGACCGCCGGGCAGGGTGGGGCAGCTGGCCCACGATTGGCAGCGCTGCGGCACGTTGGAGGCTGCGGCCATGGAAGAGCAAGGAGAAAAAATATTATGGCAATGCGCGATAAAATTGAGCACGCGATCCAGAATCAGCCGTGCACCGTCAAAGACCTCAAATCCAAATTCGGCGGGGACCGCGGCTCGGACCGCAAGGTGATGGAGGCTGTGGATCAGCTGGTGCACGAGGCGGTCATCTGCCAGCGTCAGGGCGTGTTCTTTACGGTGCGCTCCGGCCGTGCAGACAAGGCTCTGCTGTGCAAGGTGGTAAAACTGGGCAAGAATTTTGCCTTTGTCATGCTGGAGGACGGCACCAGCGATATCTTTATCCCGGGCCGTTTTACCCGCGGTGCCATGCCCGGCGACATGGTGCTTGTGGAAAAGTTTGAGCACCCCCGTGTGGAGGGCAGCGATGAAGGCGAGATCCTGGCCATTCTGGAAGAAAAGAACGATCTGGTGGGCACTGCTCGCCGCATTGAGGGCCGCCTGAAGTTCGTGCCGGACGACTGCCCGGCCATCTCCATGCAGATGATGCGTGATTGCGAGGGCGGTGCAAAGGACGGCGACAAGGTGGCCGTGGAGATCCTGCAGCGCGGCAATCGGCAGGAAGATCACCGCGTGGGCGTTGCCATGCGGTTTGGCAGCTCGGACGAAGCAAAGCGCTGCGCAAAGGCCCTGCTCTATGCGCAGGATATCCGCAGCCGCTTCCCGGATAAGGTTCGTGAGGAAGCCAAGAAGCTGGAGAACGCTGAGGTCTCTGAAAAGGACACCGAGGGCCGCATGGATCTGCGTGCCCTGCCCATCTTCACCATTGACAGTGCTGAGACCAAGGACATCGATGATGCCATCAGCCTGACCAAGACCCCGGAGGGCGGCTTTGAGCTGGGTGTCCACATTGCAGATGTTTCCAACTATGTCAAGCCCGGCAGCGAACTGGACAACGAAGCGTTTAACCGCGCAACCAGCGTCTACTATGCCGATCAGGTGGTGCCCATGCTGCCCAAGCAGCTTTCCAACGGCATCTGCAGCCTGAATGAGGGCGTGCTGCGTCTGGCCTTCTCCTGCCTGATGCATCTGGATAAGGATGGCAACCTGATCGATTACCGCTTTGTCAAGTCGATCATCCGCAGCCGCGTCAAGGGCGTTTACTCCGAGATCAATGCCTTGCTGGCCGGCAGTGCTGACGACGAGCTGAAGGGCAAGTACCATGAAGTGCTCAGCCAGCTGCCCGCCATGAAGGAGCTGTACGGCCACCGTGCCCGCCTGCGCAAGGAGCGCGGCTGCATGGATATCGAGAGCGGCGAGGTGAAGCTGATCCTCGACGAGGACGGCCACTGCATCGATGTGAAAAAGCGCACCTCCGGCGAGAGCGAAGCTATGATCGAAGAGTTCATGCTGCTGGCCAACCAGTGCGCTGCCCACTTTGCCCGCGTGAAGCAGATCCCCTTCGTGTACCGTGTGCACGAGGAACCCAATGCTGAAAAGCTGGAGCGTCTGCACACTCTGCTGCAGGCCTGCGGCATCAACGATCACTTTGCCAAGGATGTGCCCACCCCCAAGGAGCTGAGCGCCATTCTGGAAGGTGTGCGCGGCGGCCCGTATGAGCAGATCATCAATACCGGTATGCTGCGCTGCATGTCCAAGGCTGTGTATGAGGAAAAACCCAAGGGCCACTACGGTCTGGTGCTGAAGGACTACGCTCACTTCACCAGCCCCATCCGCCGCTACCCGGATCTGGCCATCCATCGCATCATGACCGCCCAGCTCAAGGGCATGGATAAGGATACCATGGTGCTGCGCTACAGCGACTTTGCCGAGAAGGCAAGCAAGCAGTCCAGTGAGCGCGAGATCATTGCAATGCAGATCGAGCGCAAGGCTGAGGACTGCTACAAGGCCGAGTATGCCCGCCGCCATCTGGGCGAGTGCTACGAGGGCCGCATTTCCGGCGTGACCCAGCGCGGCCTGTTCATCGAGTTGGACAATGGCGTGGAGGGCTTTGTGCCGGCTTCCAGCCTGACCCCCTCCGGTACCATGCTCACCGAGGGCATCCGCCTGTCCGACCCCGTCTCCGGCAAGAACTGGAGCCTGGGCGACACCATGATGATCACCATTGTGCGTGCGGATGTGAACCTGGGCAAGATCGACTTTGAGGTTGCTCCGGCAAGCACAAAGTAAGTAAAAAGATCAGAACACCTGTACGGCGTTTTCCTGCATAGGAAGAGACTGTACAGGTGTTTTTTGTCCGCGGACAAGAAGTGATGGAAAAGGGGAGAACGACATGCTGAAAAACGAAACACTGCGCAGAGATGCAGATGCCATCATCCGTGCCAGCCTGAACGCTGTTCTGCCGGACGAAGCGGTGCGCCGCGCGCTGAAAAATTTCCGGCCGCAGGGCGGCAGGGTGCTGCTGGTGGCTGCCGGTAAGGCAGCATGGCAGATGGCCCATGCGGCGGTGAAATTTCTTGGCCGGGTGGATGGCGGCGTGGTCGTGACCAAATACGGCCACGTGAAGGGCACGATCCCCGGCGTGGACTGCTGCGAAGCCGGGCACCCCGTGCCGGATGAGAATGGCTTTGCCGCCACCCGGAAAGCGCTGGAACTGGTGCAGGGCTTAACGGCAGAGGATACGGTGCTGTTTCTGCTGTCCGGCGGCGGCAGTGCACTGTTTGAGAAGCCGCTGATCCCCGGCGCAGAGCTGCAGCAGATCACGGGCCAGCTGCTTGCCAGCGGTGCCGATATCGTGGAGATGAACACCATTCGCAAGCGCCTGTCCGGGGTCAAGGGCGGGCGGTTTGCACAGAGCTGTGCGCCCGCACAGGTGTTCAGCATCGTGCTCAGCGATATTCTGGGGGACCCGCTGGATATGATCGCCAGCGGCCCGGCGGTGCCGGATACCTCCACCTGTGCACAGGCCCTTGCCATTGCGGAAAAATATCACCTGCAGCTTTCGGCACAGGCCAAGGCTCTGCTGGCACAGGAGACTCCAAAGGTGCTGGACCGTGTTGCCACGCAAATCACCGGCAGCGTGCGGGAGCTGTGCAGCGCAGCAGCCAGCGCCTGCCGGGAGCTGGGCTATGAGCCGGTGATCTTGACCGACAGGCTCTGCTGTGAAGCGCGGGAGGCTGGCAGCTTCCTTGGTTCCATAGCCCGCACCCACGCGGGGCAGGGAAAAAAGCTGGCCTTTCTTGCAGGCGGTGAGACGGTCGTCCATCTGACCGGAACAGGTCTGGGCGGGCGCAATCAGGAGCTGGCCCTTGCTGCAGCACCAATGATCGCCGGGCTGGATGCAGCGGTCTTTTCGGTGGGCAGCGATGGCACCGACGGCCCAACCGATGCTGCGGGCGGCTATGTGGACGGCAGCACGGCCGCGGCACTGGCGCAGAACCAGCTGAAGGTGTACGATGTGCTGCAGAACAACGATGCCTACCATGCCCTCAAGGCGGTGGATGGGCTCATCATCACCGGCGCGACCGGCACGAATGTCAACGATGTGGCCGTGGTGCTGATCGGAAATCAAGGATAGAACAAAGCCACCGGGAGTTCTCTGCAAAAAGCGGAAAGCTCCCGGTGTCTTTTTGTGTGATACAGGAAATAGACTTTTAGAAATTTTCCTCCGGTGCAGCAGACGGGGCGGTGATGTCCCGGTAAAAGACGGCCCACGCGGCTTCCTCATAGGGCGCTGGAAGAAGTATACACCATGGGCGGCGATGAATTTGCCCTGCTGACCATTGGCGCAATGTCCCCGGAAGAGGCCCGCCGCAAGGTCGAGTTTATCTGTAAGACTGTTGCAGCACCCTATCATGTTGCAGGCAGTCTTCTGACGATCGGCACCAGCTGCGGCTTTGCCCTCTACCCGGAAGAAGGCACGGATACAGACAAGATCACCCGTCTGGCTGACCAGCGGATGTATAAGCACAAGCAAAAGAACCATGCCTTGCAGGATCATGGATTATAGGGGTAAAAAATAAGGTGCTGTCCGTACAGACAGCACCTTATTTTTATGGTTTACATGTGCAGCAGGCTGCGCTGCTCGCTGGCGCGGAACTTGAGTGCCGCAGCAATGAATGCCTTGAACAGCGGGTGAGCACGGTTCGGACGGCTCTTGAACTCCGGGTGGAACTGTGCGCCCAAATGGAAGTCACGGCCGGGCAGCTCTACAGTCTCTACCAGACGACCGTCGGGGCTGGTGCCGGAAATAACAAGACCGGCGTCCTGCATCTCCTGACGGAACTCGTTGTTGAACTCGTAGCGGTGGCGGTGGCGCTCCCAGATCTCGGCCTCGCCGTAGCACTCGGCCATCTTGGTGCCGGGCATCACCTTACAGGGGTATTTACCCAGACGCATGGTGCCGCCCTTGGGAATGTTGCCCTGCTGGTCGGCCATCAGGGCGATCACATTATGCTTGCCATCCGGGGTGAACTCGCTGGAATTTGCATCCTTGTAGCCCAAAACGCCCCGGGCAAACTCCATCACCATGATCTGCATGCCAAGGCAGATGCCAAAGTAGGGAACATGGTTCTCGCGGGCATACTGTGCAGCCTGGATCATGCCCTCAATGCCGCGGTCGCCGAAGCCGCCGGGTACGATGATGCCGTCCACATCTGCAAAGGCTTCCTTGCAGGCGGCCTGGTCGGTCAGGTCCTCGCTCTCCACCCAGCGGATCTCCACCTGACTGTCGTTCTCAAAGCCGGCGTGGTACAGGCTCTCCATCACGGAGAGGTAAGCGTCGTGCAGCTTGACGTATTTGCCCACCAGCGCAATGCTGCAGGTCTTGCTGCGGGTGGCAATGCGGCTGACCACCTGCTTCCACTCGGTCAGGTCGGCAGGAGGAACGTCCAGCTTGAGCTTCTTCACCACGACCTCGTCCAGACCACCGGTGTGCAGCATCAGCGGGCACTGGTACAGGCTGGGCATGGTCAGGTTCTCGATCACGCACTCCGGCTTCACATTGCAGAAAGTGCTGATCTTGCGGCGGATATCGCCGCCCACACTGCCGTCTGCGCGCAGGATGATGATGTCCGGGTTCACGCCCATGCCCTGCAGCTCTTTCACAGAGTGCTGTGCAGGCTTGGATTTGTACTCGTCCGAGCCGGAAATGTAAGGCACCAGCACCACATGGATGTAGCAGCAGTTGTCGCGGCCCTGCTCCAGACCCACCTGACGGATGGCCTCGAGGAAGGGCTGGCTTTCAATATCACCGGTCGTGCCGCCGATCTCGGTAATGACCACGTCAGCCTCGGTGGAAGAGGCCAGATTGTAGATGTAGCTCTTGATCTCGTTGGTGATGTGGGGAATGATCTGCACGGTCTGGCCCAGATATGCACCCTGACGTTCCTTGTTCAGTACGTTCCAGTACACCTTGCCGGTGGTCAGGTTGGAGTATTTGTTCAGATTCTCGTCGATAAAGCGCTCGTAGTGGCCCAGATCCAGATCGGTCTCAGTGCCATCATCGGTCACGAACACCTCACCGTGCTGCAGCGGGCTCATGGTGCCGGGATCCACATTCACATAGGGGTCCAGCTTCTGGCTGGCCACCTTCAAACCGCGGCACTTGAGCAGACGGCCCAGCGATGCGGCTGTGATGCCCTTGCCAAGGCCGGAGACGACACCGCCGGTGACAAAGATGAATTTGGTTTGTTTCTCTGCCATAGAATTTCCTCCTCTATTTTTGTTTTTCTGAATTCTTTCCCTTATAAACCTTTGTGAATTCTTTCAGGTGAACGGCCTTGCTCTCAGCCTCTCCCAAAATGAGCCGGTGAAAGCAAGGATACTTTTCCCAATCCAATATTATACACCCATGTCCTCATAATTTTCAAGGACTTCCTGTGCAATTTCTGTGCGGTCACGACGGGTATCCATGGCCTGTTTTTCTATGTAGCGGTGTGCCTCGGCTTCGGTCATGTGCTCGTGCTCCACAAGGCAGCATTTTGCCCGGCTGACCAGCCGCACCTGTGCGATCTTTTCCTGTAAGCGGGCGTTCTCCTGCCGGGCACGCAGCAGGCGGTGGTTGCCTGCCGCCGCCATGTGCATGGCCTGCACAAAAAAGGCGGTGCTGAAGGGCTTTGACAGCAGCAATACCCCCTGCTCACTCAAAGGCCCCAAAAGCTGCTCAGCCTGTGCGGCCTTGACCAGAAACACGACACCGGCATCTGTTTTTTCCACAGCATTGATGCACACCTCATGCCCGAATTCATCGGGCAGGGGAGAGTTGACCACGATCAGCTCAAAATCCGATTCCGTCATGCGCCGCCGGGCTTCGGCCCCGCTGGGAATGATCACCGGGCGGCTGTAGCCCATTTCGGTCAGCCGTGCAGCGATATACTCGTTGGAGCTTGCACCGGCACTTACGATCAGTGCACGTCCCATTTCCTTCGCTCCTTTCTCCTACACACTCTCTTTTGCAGGGGTCAGATGGCGTTGAAGTAATGGGTACGCTCGTACTCAACAGGGTCGGACGCGTGTTTCAGTGCTTCGCAACGCTTCAGTTCTTCCGTAAAGTAGCGGCTGGCAAGCTGCTCGGGCAGCACTCTGCGCAAAAATTCGCTCTCCTCCGCAGCCTGCACGGCCTCTTCCAGACTGGTGGGCAGAGTCTCAAGACCGAGCCCCTCAGCCATGGAGGGGTCGAACAGATTCTTGTTCACGGGGGCAGAGAGCACCATGCGGTTCTCGATGCCGTCCAATCCGGCAGCCAGAACCAGACCAATGGCCAGATAGGGGTTGCAGGCAGGGTCCGGGCTGCGCAGCTCCATGCGGCAGTTGTCGCCCTTTACCTGCGGGATGCGCACCAGCTGGCTGCGGTTCTGGCGGCTCCAGCTCACATAGCGGGGCGCTTCATCGCAGCCAAAGCGCTGATAGCTGTTGGGCAGAGGGTTGGTGAACACGGTCAGCTCCCGGCTGTGGGCCAGCACACCGGCCATAAAGCTGCCTGCAATGCTGTCCGGGGCAATGTCGCCCTCAAACAGGTTGCGGCCATCCATGTAAAGGGACAGGTTGATGTGCAGACCACTGCCTGCCTGATCCGGCAGGGGCTTGGGCAGGAAGCTTGCATGGATGCCGCTGCGGGTGGCAATAGCGCGCACGATCTGCTTGAACATCATCACGTTGTCGGCGGTCTTGAGGGGGCCTGCGTGGTGGCAGTCGATCTCGTTCTGGCCGTTGCCGCTTTCGTGATGGCTGTGCTGAGGGCTCATGCCCATCTGCTCCATGGTCAGGCAGATGTCCCGGCGGAGGTTCTCGCCTGCATCCAGCGGGGCCACGTCAAAGTAGCCGCCAAAGTCGATGGGGATACGGGTGGGGCGGCCCCGGTCATCATTCTCGAACAGGTAGAACTCACACTCTGCGCCCACATTGCAAGTGATGCCCAGCTTTTTGAATTTGCGATTCACGCTGCGCAGAAAGCCGCGGCAGTTGCCGCCAAAGGGCTGGCCGTCCGGCTTTTCCACATCACAGAAAAACTGCATCACCCGGCCCTCGGTAGGCCGCCAGGGGAGAATGGTCACGGTGGAAAGATCCGGCCGCAGCACAAGATCGCTTTCCTCCACCTTCATAAAGCCGGCAATGGAACTGCCGTCGAAGCAGACACCGTCTTCCAGAGCTTTGGGCAGATCGTTTGCCAACACGGCAATGTTCTTCTGAGTACCAAAGATATCGCAGAAGGCAAAGCGCACAAATTTGACGTTGTTGTCCTCCACAAAATCAAGGACGTCCTGTTGGGTCGAATAGCTCATAATGGTTTCCCTTTCAAATAAAACGCCTAAAGGCCTGCCCTCAGAATGGGAGCAGGTCTTTAGGCTGGTGTAAGAAATAGGAAAAGGAGAATGGCAATTTTAAATTCCGCAGCCTACGGATGCTATTCTGCTGTTACGCTGATGAAAGATCAGACGTAGTAGAGCATCTTGCTGTAGCTGGGCAGCGGCCAGTAGTCCTCGCCGCACAGGGTCTCGGCGTCGTCGGCAGCGGCACGCAGGGTGTTCATCAGGGGGATCACGTTATCCCGGAAGGCGTCGGCCTTCAGGGCCTCGGTGGGCAGGGCCTTGGCGGCATCCACAGCATCCTGCAGGGCGTCGATGGTGTCGCTCATGGTGTCGGCATCCACAGACAGCTTTTCCAGGGTCTTGGTCTCGCTGCGGACGCTGATCTTTTCGCTGACCGCCAGCTTGGAGGCGGCGGTGTTGGCAACCTCGCTCATGTAGGCGTTGACGGCAGGCAGCAGCTGCTTGCGGGCCATTTCCAGCATGGTCAGGGCCTCGATGTTGATGACCTTGGCGTAGTGCTCCAGCTCCACCTCGTAGCGGCTGTGCATCTCCACCTTGGTCAGCACCCCGAACTCCTCCATCAGGGCGATGTTCTTGGGGTCGATGAGGGCAGGCAGGGCAGCGGGGGCGTTCTTCTTGTTGGGTAGGCCGCGGCGGGCTGCTTCTTCTTCCCACTCGGCAGAGTAGCCGTTGCCGTTGAAGATGACCCGGCGGTGGTCGCGGATGGTGCGCTTGACCAGAGCGATCACAGCGCTGGTAAAGTCCTCAGCGCTCTCCAGCTCGTCGGCGTAGCCCTTCAGTTCCTTTGCGACGGCGGTGTTCAGGATGGTGTTGGCATCGCTCAGGTTCTCAGCGGAACCGGGCATACGGAACTCGAACTTGTTGCCGGTGAAGGCAAAGGGAGAGGTACGGTTGCGGTCGGTGGTATCCTTGCTGAACTTGGGCAGGACATCAACGCCCAGATCCATCTTCATCTTGACGGGGCCGGCATAGGGGGAATCGGATGCGATAGCATCGATGACAGCTTCCAGCTCTTCGCCCACGAAGATGGAAATGATAGCCGGAGGTGCCTCGTTGGCACCCAGACGGTGATCGTTGCCGGGAGTGGCAACGGAGGTACGCAGCAGATCGGCGTACTCGTCAACAGCCTTGATGACAGCAGCCAGGAACACCAGGAACTGCAGGTTCTCCATGGGGGTGTCGCCCGGGTCGAGCAGGTTCTCGTGGGTGGTGGACATGGACCAGTTGTTGTGCTTGCCGCTGCCGTTGACACCCTCAAAAGGCTTCTCATGCTGCAGGCAGACCAGACCGTACTTGGGAGCGATCTTTTTCATCATCTCCATGGTCAGCAGGTTGTGGTCGATGGCCACGTTGGTGGTATCGTAGATGGGGGCCAGCTCATGCTGGCAGGGGGCTACCTCGTTGTGCTTGGTCTTGGCGGGCACGCCCAGCTTCCACAGCTCCTCGTCCAGTTCCTTCATGAACGCGGACACCTCGGGGCGGATCACGCCGAAGTAGTGCTCCTCCAGCTCCTGGCCCTTGGCAGAGGGAGCACCGAACAGGGTGCGGCCGGTGAGGATCAGATCCTGACGGGCCTCGTAATCCTCCTTCTTAATAAGGAAGTACTCCTGCTCGGGGCCGACGGTGGTGGAGACGTAATCCACATCCTTGCCGAACAGCTTCAGGATGCGAATTGCCTGATTGGACAGTGCGTTCATGGAACGCAGCAGGGGGGTCTTCTTATCCAGAGCCTCGCCGGTGTAGCTGACGAATGCGGTGGGGATGCACAGCACGTCATCCTTCACGAATGCGTAGCTGGTGGGGTCCCATGCAGTGTAGCCGCGGGCCTCGCAGGTGGCGCGCAGACCGCCGGAGGGGAAGGAAGATGCATCGGGCTCGCCGCGCACCAGCTCCTTGCCGGAGAACTCCATGATGGCGGTGCCGTCGCCCACAGGGGAAACAAAGCCATCGTGCTTCTCACTGGTGATGCCGGTCAGCGGCTGGAACCAGTGGGTGTAGTGGGTGGCACCCAGCTCCATGGCCCAGCGCTTCATCACGCTGGCCACAACGTTTGCCACCTCAATGTCCAGCGGAGCACCCTTGTGCAGGGTGTTCTTCAGGCTCTTATAGGTTGCGCTCGGCAGGCGCTCCTTCATCACATGTTCGTTAAAGACCTTGCTGCCGTAGATTTCCATAACATTCGCTGCCATAAATCCTACTCCTTACTTGATCTTATTTTTCTTACCCTTTCGTCTGCATTCTGGTCTGCCGCAATGCCGCACCCAGAAGTACGAAAGCATCTTAACAAAAACGGCGCTGCGAGTCAGGAGGTGACCCACAGCGCCGTTGCTGTCTATGGTTTGATTATAGCCTCTGCCGGGCAAAAAGGCAATTGACAAATCTGACGATTCTGCACAAACGCTCTCTGCGAATTTTGGCACAACTGAGCTTGGTATGACTTTTGAGCCTTTAAACCGGAACAGAACGATTTGAAATTGCCTCCGCTTGCGCTCTGGCAATATCAGCGGAAATAATATTTTTAAATTTGCAGTTCCGGCAGGCCTGCGGGCCCGCCGGAACTGTTTTTTCACGGGAGGAGTCGTTACGGACAATTGCATTTGCAAAACCTAGGCTTATCCGTTGCGTGACAGCCGCAGATGCTACTACCCGCTACGACCCCTTTTGTGAAAATGCGTTTGGAGCGGCCCGCAGGCCGCGACAAACGCCAATATAAAAATAATATTTCCTTTAAATATGCCCAGAGCGAAGCGGAGGGCATTCTAAATGGTCAGATCACCTGGAACAAAAAGAACTTCAGGTAGTTGGTCTCCGGCACACCCCACAGGATCGGATGATCCGGTGCCTGCTGTTTCACCTCGATCTGCCGCAGCTGGCGGTGCGCATCCTTTGCAGCGGCGCGCAGCATCTTGATGAACAGCTCCTCGGTGGCAAAGTGGGAGCAGCTGGCAGTTGCCAGATAGCCGCCGCGGGGCAGCAGCTTCATGGCACGGTAGTTGATCTCCTTGTAACCGCGCATGGCGTTCTCCACAGTGCGGCGCGCCTTGGTAAAGGCCGGCGGGTCCAGAATGATAAAATCGTAGGGGTGTCCTTCTCTTTCCAAGCGGGGCAGCAGCTCAAAGGTGTCCTCGCACAAAAAGTCCATATTGGTCAGACCGTTGCGCTGGGCATTGCGCTGCGCCATGGCAATGGCCTCGGCGCTGATGTCGGCGGCGGTCACACGGGCAGCGCCGCCCGCAGCGGCGTTCAGTGCAAAGCTGCCGGTGTGGGTAAAGCAGTCCAGCACGGTGTGGCCTGCAGCAAGGCGTGCCACCGCCCGGCGGTTGTACTTCTGATCAAGGAAGAAGCCGGTCTTCTGGCCGTTCTCGAAATCCACATGATAGTAAACTCCGTTCTCGCAGATCTCGGTCTGGGTGCCTGCCGGGTGAGTCTCACCGGGCAGCTCAAACCAGCCTTTGTTCTGCTCAAGACCTTCCTTTGCGCGCAGAGCCTCATCGTTGCGCTCGTAGATGCCGTCGATGGTCTGGCCGTCGGCGCGCAGGACTTCTGCCAGAATGGGGAAGAGGACGGGCTTGAGCTTTTCCATGCCCACGCTCAGGGTCTGCGTGACGAGGATGTTGCTGAACCGGTCCACAGTCAGGCCGGGGAACTGGTCGGCTTCGCCAAAAATGACGCGGCAGGCAGAAAGGTCTGCAGGTTCCAGCACGGTTTTGCGGTAGTTCCATGCATATTCCACCCGGCGGCGCCAGAACGCAGCATCAAAGGTGTCGTTGGCATTGCGGGAGATCAGCCGCACGCGGATCTTGCTCTTGAGCGAGACAAAGCCGGTGCCAAGGTAGGAACCTTTGGTGCTGACCACATCGGCCAGAGTGCCGTTTTCCGGCTCATTTTCCGGGGAATTGAGGATGTCGTTCTCGTACACCCATGGATGCCCGCCCACCAGCAGGCCTTCGGCGTGTTTGTTGACAGTATACACAGGGTAAGCGCGTTCTTTCATATGGTTCTCCTTATCATGGACGAACTCCCTTCGTCCCGCGTTCGCTCGACACGCTTACCGTGCGGGTAGGCTCCCTCACTGAGGGAGCTGGCTGCGAAGCAGACTGAAGGAGTAAAAATCTACCCTTTATAATAGCACAAAATCATGTTATTATAAATAAGAAATGCCAAAAAACCGCATGAAAGAGGGATGCATTATGGAAATCGAACGCAAATGGATGGTGAAGGGCTGGCCGGAGGGGCTGCCCCTCAGGGAGGAATTTGCCATGCGGCAGGGCTATATCAGCGTGCGGCCCACTGTGCGCATCCGGGAAGAAGCCCTCACCGGCGGCAGAACGGACTACATCCTCTGCTTCAAATCCGGGGGCGGCCTTGCCCGTGAGGAGATCGAGCGCAGCATCGACAAAGAACTGTTTGATGATCTGGAATACAAGATTATCGCTAAACCTCTCATCCCGAAGCTGCGCCGCAGCTACACCCTGCCGGACGGTTCTGTGCTGGAAGTGAACCATGTGGACGAAGGCCAGCCCACCGAGTTCTGGTATGCCGAGGTGGAGTACCCCACGGTGGAATCAGCCCTTGCATGGCAGCCGGAAAGCTGCGGCCTTGGCGATTACCTCAAGGATGAAGTGACGAACCAGCCCGGCCAGAGCATGGGCGAATACTGGGTGGAGACAAGAGGATGAAAAAAGTAAAACTCAAACTGGAACTGCAGTACAACTCCCCGGTGATCCTCACATTTTTCCTGCTGTCACTTCTGGTGCTGTTCCTCGACCAGTGGACGGATGGGTGGACGACGATGCATCTGTTCTGTGTCTACCGCTCCTCGCTGAAGGACCCGCTGTTCTACATCCGGCTGTTCGGCCATGTGCTGGGCCATGCCAGCTGGGACCACTTTCTGAATAACATGCTGCTGCTGCTCGTTGTTGGCCCGCCAATGGAAGAAAAGTACGGCAGCAAGCCGCTTTTGTGCGGCATGGTGTTCACCGCTCTGGTCACCGGCGTGCTGCAATGCGTGCTGTTCCCACGTTCGGGGCTGCTGGGCGCGTCCGGCATCGTGTTCATGCTTATCATGCTTTCGTCGCTGGCGGGCTTCTCCGGCGGCATCCCGGTCACCATGCTGCTGGTTGCAGCGCTGTACTTTGGTCAGCAGGTGTACGATATCATTTTTGTGCATGACAATGTAGCAAACTTCATGCACATTGTGGGCGGCTTATGCGGCACTGCCTTTGGCTACTACAGTGCGTTGCACAGCCGCCGCAGGCCGGCAAAAGCGGTGAAGTTTTCCAGCACGAACAGCCGCCGGAAGCGCTGAACCCACTGTGGACATAGGCTGATTTTGAAAAATTTGCAAACAGGTATTGACAAACGAAAAATCCGTGGTTTAATATAGCCAAATTCAATACACTAAACCGTTGAAGCGGAGATAACGGCGAACCATGCCTGTACAGAGAGCCTGCGCAGCTGAGAAGCAGACCGGAAACAGTTCGTCAAGGAAAGTGTGACTTTGCGTTATATTTTCCCGAAATGGACCGCTGAGGGTGCAGGGAACTGCGGAGAACTTTCGCCGCACAGTATTCTGCAACGTAGGGCATACGTCAGTTGCCGGGGATGTGTTGGCATCCCGCCAAGTGCATGGGGTCATGCCCATGAAGTCAGGGTGGCACCGCGGATAAAAGGCCATATTTTATTCGTCCTTGACAGAAGAGAGTTCTTCTGTTAGGGGCGTTTTTCTTTTCCACTCCCTCGGCAGAAGAGCCGGGGGAGTTTTTGTTTTAGGGCTCCCTTGTTTCCGGCACGAAGGCTCATGCCTGCGGCTGCGGCCACGAAACCCTGAACAAAACAAATGCACCCGGTTGCTGCGGTTCTGCCCGCAGGCCGGGTGCATTTTATATTTTAGGAAAAATTACAGGTCACTGCGCGGGGAAGCTACCATGGCCCAGAAGTTCAGCTCGTGCTCTGAGCAGGCATGGAAGATCTCGCGGCAGCGGGCAAGGCGCTCGTCGCTCAGGCCTTCGCAGACTTTTTCTGCAAACGCGGCCCAGTCGCGGCAGGCCGCCTCATAGCCCTTGCCAGCATAGTCCACCACCAGTGCACCATAAAGGGTATCCTGCACGGAAGGCTTTTCTTCCAGCAGTTTCTGGAAGATCCAGCCATAGCTCAGCATACAGGGCAGGCAGGCCATCATGCACTCAGCTGCGCCCTCGCCGTTTTTGGCGGCTTCGATCATAGAGTCCACATAGGCACGGGTCTCCGGCCGCAGCGGCAGGCTCTGGATGCCTTCATCGGTCAGTCCAAAGTGCTTGAGATAGTGCAGGCGGGCTGCATCCTCGCTCTCATTCACGAAGGAAAGCAGGGAATAGTAGGTGCGGATGGTCTGCATATCCTTTGCCTTGGTCATGCCCCAGGCAAACACCTTGGCATATTCCCGCAGGTAAAGACTGTCCTCCACGATGTAGCCCTTGAAGCAGGCTTCATCCAGTGTGCCATCCGCAAGGTGGGTCAGAAATTCTGAGTGCAGGCATTTCTCCCACACGGGCAGACTTTCCTGTACCAGCTGCTGCACAAAGGTCTGCTCACTCACCCACAAACTCTCCCTTCAGTGCAAACATGTGGTTCATGGGGCCGGAGCCATGGCCCAGATCCAGCATGGCAGAAAGACAGCCGGAAATGTAGGCCTTTGCGCGCTCCACAGATGCATCCAGATCATAGCCCTTTGCCAGATTGGATGCAATGGCGCTGGACAGGGTGCAGCCGGTGCCGTGGGTATTGGGGTTTGCAATGCGCTTGCCGCGGAACCATTTGCCGCAGCCGTCCCGCCACAGAAGGTCGTCGGCATCGTTGATCTGGTGGCCGCCCTTGCACAGCACGGCACAGTGGTATTTCTCGCTGATCAGCTTTGCAGCGGCCTCCATTCCGGCCGCATCGGTGATCTTCATGCCGGAAAGGATCTCAGCCTCCGGAATGTTGGGGGTGACCACCTCTGCCATGGGCAGCAGCTTTTCGGTCCGTGCCTGCACGGCATCGTCCCGCAGCAGCTTGGAGCCGGAGGTGGCAACCATCACCGGGTCCACCACGATATGCTTTGCGCCGTAGGTGTGCAGCTTTTCGGCGATCACACCGATCAGCTCTGCCGAGGATACCATGCCGATCTTGACGGCATCCGGGTAGATGTCGGTAAAAATGGCATCGATCTCCTGTGCCAGAAATTCGGGCGTGGCTTCAAAAATGCCGGTCACACCTGTGGTGTTCTGGGCAGTCAGTGCGGTAATAGCGCTCATGGCGTACACGCCGTTTGCAGTCATGGTTTTGATATCGGCCTGGATGCCAGCACCGCCGCTGGAATCGCTGCCGGCAATCGTCAATGCAGTTTTCATGGTTACAACTTCCTTTGCAAAAAATGCGGAAATGCCCGCAAGGAGGCACCTCCGCACTTTGAAGCAGCAGTATCTCCCTACGTTGGCATTGTCCAAATCAGGTCACAGGTCTGGGCAAACAGCCCACTCTCAGCCTGCTTTTGCAGGCTCCCTTTTTTCTGCGTTCAAGAATACCACAGTGCCGCTGCATTTGCAAGGGGATGGCCCTTTTCAATCGGCCCGCTGCGTGGTAAAATGGAAAAAACAAAGGGGGAAATACCATGAACATCACGGTCTATCTTGGAGCAAATGCGGGCAATGATCCTGCGCTGGCGGAAGCTGTCCGGGAACTGGGCAGCTGGATCGGTGCAAACGGGCACCGCCTTGTGTACGGCGGCTCCCGCAGCGGCCTGATGGGTCAGCTTGCCCAGAGCGCGCTGGACGCAGGCGGCACGGTGACCGGTGTGGAACCGCAGTTCTTTGTGCAGCAGGAGCTGCAGCACGATGGCCTGACCGAGCTGATCGTCACCAAGGACATGACCGAGCGCAAGACGAAGATGATCGAGCTGGGCGATGCCTTTATCGCATTCCCCGGCGGTACCGGCACGCTGGAAGAGATCGCAGAGGTAATGTCCAAGGTCTCGCTGGGCCAGTTGGACGCGCCCTGCATCCTGTATGATCTGAACGGCTACTACGACAGCCTGAAAGCACTGCTTGCCAAAATGATCGAGAAAGGCCTTTCCACGCCGCAGCGTCAGCGGGGCATCCGATTTGCGGCGAATCTGGAAGAGATCACAACAATTTTGAATAAAGCCTAAAAGGAAACGCTTCCCCGGCCGGGAAGCGTTTCCTTTTTATATCATTCTCCCAGTGCAGTGCGGATATTTGCCAGCACCTTCTGGCTCAGCAGCACAAAAGCCTGCTTGGTGCGTCCGGCAGAAACATTCGCGCAATGCACATTCTCACGGGCAAAGAAGTCTTCACCCACCGGGCCGGCAGCGGCACGGGTGTCACAGAAGAAGTGGGTGCCCGGCAGAGCAAGCCACTGTTCCAGAGCAGCAGAGTCAAAGCCCGGGCCGATGGAGGTGTTGAACAGCACCTTGCCTGCACCCAGCTGTGCAAATTCGTCCTTGCCCAACAGCAGTACGTTCTTGTTCAGGCAGGTGAACACCACCTCGCTCTCGGTCAGCAGCTGTGCCAGCGGCTTATAGGCCATGCCCACAGCTTCGGCATCCGGCTTGCGGGTGCGGCTGTAATAGGCAATGTCGGCACCCATGAACTGCAGCGCATCGGCGATCATTTTGCCGGACACACCCAGCCCGATGATGCCTGCCTTCAGCCCGGTGATCTCCACCGGCTCGTCCCGCAGCATGGGCATCCCAAAACCGTGCAGGATGCCGGTGAGCTCATGCAGGACGTACTCCACAACGCCGCGGTCGCCGTAGTCCCGGATGCCCAGCACTTTGATGCCGCGGGTGCGGGCGTAGGCGATATCCACATTGGCGCTTTCCTCAGAATACAGGCTGCAGCACATGCCGATGTAACGGATATTCGGGCAGCGCTTGATCACATTTTTGCCCATGCGGGAGGTGTAGCTCAGAAGCACGGCATCGGCATCTCCGATGCGCTGCACGATCTGGTCATCGCTGGCCGGGATATCGCGGTACAGCGCCACTTCTTTTGCGTACTGATGCAGCGCTTCCTCGGCGGAAGGAATCAGGCTTACCGGCTCAATGACCACCAGTTTGTTGAACATCAGTAAAGTCCTCCTTTAATAGAAGCATACGGGGGAGGAGAGGTTGCGCAGCAGGGCAACTACGCTCCAACCGGCAATGGCGCTGGTGGAAGAGCAGATATCCACCACGGCCTTCACGCCCTCGATCTCGGCGGTGATGCAGTGGTCGTCGCCCACCCAGCCGGGTACCGAGTGCATGGTCACGCCGGTAATCTCCGGGCCGGTGGTGGCCAGCGAGGTGGCAACAGCCACATTCACGCGGCGGGGGAAGGTGGCAATGGCCTGCTTGGCATTGCCGGTGAACACGGTGGTCTTTTCGGTATCGGTCAGCAGGTGGTCGGCCCATACCGGCGTGTTGCGGAAGCCCTTGGCTCCGGTGTGCGTCTCAATGCCTGCCGTCTCGGCCAGCTTCTGCGCCTCGGCCATCAGAGTGACGGTCTGCAGCACATCAAAGCCGCCAATGGCACCGCTTGCCAGATGCACCTTGGCACCGCCCTCCACGGCAGCGGCCTTGACCTGCTCGTAAAAATCAAGGTCCGCAAAGGCACCAATGGAAATAATGACCAGATTCACGCCTTTTTTCAGTACAGGCACAGCCATGGCGCGCACAGCCTCCACCGAAGCAGTCTCCACGATGTACTCCGGCTCCAGCGCCAGCAGGGCATCCACATCGTCACACACGGCACAGCCCACTGTTTCGGCAGTTTTTTCTGCCGAAGCACGGGTGCGGCTGGTCACGCCCACCAGCTCGTAGTCTGGCAGCAGACCGTTCTTCCATGCATCGGCCACAATGTTGCCCAGAAATCCGCAGCCTACGATACCAAATTTTGTTTTCATATCCTAAACTCCTTTTTCTGCTTTTTCCAAAGAAAGCAGCATATTTCATTAAAGTATATCATATGAAAACAAAAAATGATATAATAAGGCGCAAGAAAGGAGAAAGCTATGTCGAAAACAAAGGAGCTTTTCTGGACGTTTTTTAAAATTGGTGCGTTCACGTTTGGCGGCGGTTATGCCATGGTGGCTTTGCTGCAGAATGAATTTGTGGAAGAGAAAAAGTGGGTGACAAAAGAAGAATTTCTGGACATGGTGGCAATTGCGGAGTCTACGCCCGGCCCGGTGGCGGTGAACAGTGCCACCTATATCGGCTACAAGATCGAGGGTACGGCAGGTGCGGCAGCGTCCACGGTGGCGGTGTGTCTCCCGTCCTTCGCGGTCATTTATCTGATCTCGCTGTTCTTTGACCAGTTCCTCCGCCTTTCGGTGGTGGCAAGTGCGTTCCACGGCATTCAGGTGTGTGTGATCTATCTGATCCTCTCGGCGGGCCTGAAGATGCTGAAGCAGCTGGAACACAGCGTCTTCAATCTCGTCATCCTGACCACGGTTGCGGCAGCGATGGTGGGCTGTTCCATTGCAGCAGTGTCATTCTCTTCCATTTTTTACATCCTGTTCAGCGGTGCGGCCGGGCTGCTGGTGTATGCAGTACAGCAGCTGCGGAAGGGGGAGAAGAAGCCGTGATCTATGTAGAACTTTTCTGGAATTTCCTTATGATCGGTGCGTTGTCCTTCGGCGGCGGCTACGGGATGATCTCGCTGGTGCGGGAAACGGTCTTAGGACACGGCTGGCTGACGGAAGGCGAATTTCTCAGCTTCATTGCCGTGTCGGAATCCACACCCGGCCCGCTGGCCATCAATATGGCTACCTTCATCGGCGCTTCACAGGGCGGCTTCTGGGGTGCGCTGTGTGCGACGCTGGGTGTGGTGCTACCGTCCTTTGTCATTATCCTGCTCGTTGCATCGGTGCTGCAGAACCTGATGAAGTATGCGGGAATCAACGCAGTTCTTGGCGGCGTTCGTCCCTGTGTGGTGGCGATGATCCTGGCAACTGCAGTCAACATGGCGCTTTCTACGCTGGCCGGGTTTGCAGCGGACAAGGCAGGCATTGCACCGGATCTCCGTTCCATTGTGGTGTTCCTGCTGCTGTGGGGGCTGCATGCCCTTTGCCGCCGGAAAAAGGGCAAAGCACCATCGCCCATTGGGATGATCCTGTTCTCTGCAGGACTGGGAATCCTGTTCTGGGGAATATAAGAATAAGCATTGCACGCTGCCTGAGGGGCATCCTGCTTCTGATGACAGCTTCTGAAAAATGCGCCGGGAGGTTCCCGATAAACCTTTCCGGCGCATTTTGCTGCAAAAAAACCGGGCACAGAAAAAGTTCCGTGCCCGGTTTGATCGTTCCTTGAACTAAGAGTGCTGCCTGATTATGCGGCAACAGAAGAAGCAGCTTCGCTGGAAGCAGCCTCAGAAGAAGCGGCCTCAGAAGAAGCGGCCTCGCTGGAAGCAGCCTCAGAAGAAGAACCGTTCTCCTCTGCAACAGCGGAAGAAGCGTTCTCCTCGGCCTCAGCAGCAACAGAAGTGCTGGTAGAAGCAGCCTCGGAAGAGGATGCAGCAGTGGAGGAAGCAGAACCGCCGCAAGCGGTCATGCCAACAGCCAGAGCCAGAGCAACAACAGCAACACAAACATTCTTGAGTTTCATATCTAAAATCTCCTTGCCATACGCAAATGTATTTTGCAGAAGGCCCTACAGGAAGTGCCTTTCTGCAAGTGGATATTCTAGTCTTTTTTGCGAAAAAATCAAGAGCTTTTTTGGCTAAGAAGTGAGATTTCAATGATAATCTACGATTTTGTTATAATTTATCGCTAAAAGTCAAAGAGTTTTTGTTAAACTGATCGAAGCGCAGAGAGACTCAGGAAAGAATTTTTTACCGCGTTGTAATCACTTTGTAATTTCTTTCATTGTTTGTTCACTTGAATCAAGACGGGAATGCATGTTCCCTAAAGAGAAATAAAAAATGCAAAAGTGAGGATGATGCGGCTCCGGAAACGGAAAAGAACCATTTGTCACCTGACAGTTGACCTGCGGAGAAAGAAAAGATGGTAAACTTTGTGCAGCGAACCTGAACAAAAATATTAAAAAATGACAAGTGCTATTTAAAAGTGATTTTTATTGGACATAAAAAGCGGATAATACAGACAAAGCAGGGGATGAACGGGTTCCCTGAAAATAAAACATGTGTTTTGGAGGAAATAAAGATGAAGTACTATGTCACATTGACCGGACTCAACTACCGCTTCGGCACTCAGCCGTTTACAGTAGGCCAGAAGGTAAAGCTGGTCAAAGAGCCGGAGAATGACTTTGACCGCGAAGCCATCCGCGCAGAACTGCCGGGTCTGGGCAAGGTGGGTTATGTGGCCAACAGCACTCACACCGTGCTGGGCGACTGTTACAGCGCAGGCCGCATCTATGATAAGATCGGCGCTGCTGCCACCGCAAAGGTGAAGTATGTGCTTGCCAATGCGGTGGTATGCAGCGTAAAGGCGGCGGATATGAGGCAGGCTGGCCTGCCGCCGGTCGATCCGGCTACGGGTCTGCCCTTTGGCAACGAAGAAGATGCAATCGCATTCTGACAGAAAAGCCCGTCACACTGTATTTTGTGTGACGGGCTTTTCTGCACCTTTTTGCTTCGGCGCACATACACCGGGCAAAGGGGGAATGTATCGTGAACCAGATCGTTTTCACTGCGTGGGTACTGCTGTTTCCGGCGGCGTGCACTACACTGGGGGCAGCAGGCGTGTTTTTGCTGCGGCGGCAGTCGCGGCCCTGCACGCAGCGCATCCTGTGCGGCATGGCAGCGGGCATCATGCTGGCGGCCAGTGTGTGGAGCCTGCTGCTGCCTGCTATCCAGCGCGGACAGACTTTGCCGCTTCCGGCATGGATCCCATCGGCAGTGGGGCTTGTGCTGGGCGCAGTGGGCCTTTTGCAGGTGGAACAGTTTGCCGGGCAACTGCTGGCAGGCGGGGCCGGGCACGGCGGACGTATGGTGCTGGCTGTAACATTGCACAACCTGCCCGAGGGTATGGTGGCGGGCCTTGCCGCTGCACTGGCATTGACCGGGGAGCCGGATGCCATCAGCGGTGCACTGGCGCTGAGCCTTGGCATCGGCCTGCAGAATATCCCGGAAGGTGCAGCAGTCAGCCTGCCGCTGGCCCATAACGGCCGCACCCGCAGTCAGGCGTTTTTTGCGGGAGCGGCTTCCGGGCTGGTAGAGCCGTTGGGGGCATTGCTTGCCTTTGCTCTGGCCGAATGGGTCAGTACTGCGCTTCCGTGGCTGCTCAGCGCAGCGGCGGGCTGTATGGTGTGCGTGACCGCACAGGAGATGATCCCGCAGGCCGTGGAGGGCGACGAGCCTGCCGGTGTTGTAAGCATCGTGCTGGGATTTGCGCTGATGATGGCACTGGATGTGGCATTGTAAGAAAAAAGGCTGCTGCAAAATCAATGCCGTTAAAATAACAGGATAAAAGAAAAGCGCAGTACAAAACGCGAAAGCGCAGAGAATGTACTGCGCTTTTTGGATTTTAGAGAACATCACATTTTCTGACGTTGGGCTATCCTATTTGATCGTTTCATGCGTGGGCCGTGAAATGATACCTCCCACCCCTTGCAATCTGCCTGCGTTTATGGTACAATATTCTGGCATTCAGAAGGATGTGTCGGACAGCGCCTGCTGCGTGGTTCGGCATACGGATGCGGGTCCTGTACGATGGATTCGCTGTGAACCAGGTCAGGTGGGGAACCAAGCAGCCTTAAGCAGTGCGTTCGTGCGTTTCAGTAAGCCTGCATCCGTATGCCGAGTTACGCAAGGCGGGGACAAAACCCCGTCAGCGCTGTCCTTTTTATTTTGCAGGAAAGGGGAGAAAACCATGTACCGTGCCTTGTACCGCAAATGGAGACCGCAGCGTTTTGAGGATGTGGTAGGCCAACGGGCCATTGTTACTGCGCTGAAAAACCAGATCACGGCAAACCGTGTGGGCCATGCCTACCTGTTTACCGGCGTGCGCGGCACCGGCAAAACCACCTGCGCCAAGATCTTTGCAAAGGCAGTCAACTGCCTGCATCCGGTCAATGGAGACCCCTGCGGCGAGTGTGAGATCTGCAAGGGCATCGATAACGGCAGCATTCTGGACGTGGTGGAGATGGATGCGGCTTCCAACAACGGTGTGGACGATATCCGCGACCTGCGCGACGAAACAGCTTACACTCCCAGCGCCTGTAAATATAAGGTATACATCATCGATGAGGTGCACATGCTGTCCACAGCGGCATTCAATGCGCTGCTCAAAACGCTGGAAGAACCGCCTGCCCACGTCATCTTTATTCTGGCAACCACTGAGATCCAGAAGGTGCCCGCCACCATTCTTTCCCGCTGCCAGCGGTACGATTTTACCCGCATCGGGCCGGAGGATATCGCCCGCCGGGTGGAATACATTGCAGGTGAGGAAAAGCTGGAGCTTTCGCCGGACGGTGCGGAACTGATCGCCCGTCTGGCCGACGGTGCACTGCGCGATGCGTTGTCCATTCTGGATACCTGCGCAGGCGTTACGGCGAAAATCGATGCCGATGTGGTGCGCCGCATGGCAGGTGTGACCGACCGCAGTTATCTGTTCCGCATTTCGGACGCACTGGAAGCGCAGGACGGTGCCACAGCACTGGCCCAGCTGGCACAGCTTCGCCAGCAGTCTGTGGATGTCAAGCGTCTGACAGAGGAATTGATCGCGCATTATCGTGCTTTGATGCTGGCAGCATTGCCGGGCGGGCAGAGCCTTCTGTCCGGCGTTTCGCCGGAGGAGGAGGCTTTGTATCTGGAAAAAGGCCCGCAGCTTGGCCAGCGGGAGGCCATTCGTGCCATCCGTGCGCTGGGCAGTGCGCTGGAACATATGACCCGCGGCAGCGACCAGCGGATCGAGCTGGAACTTGCACTATTTGGCTTATCCGAACCGCCCCAGCAGCCGCAGGCAGTTCCTGTGCAGGCCGCGCCTGTCCGTGCTGCAGCTCAACCCGCAGCGCCGCAGCCGTTTGCCTCGGCAACTGCTGTGCAGCCCTTTGCAAGCGCTCCGACTACCCAGCCGCCAATACCGTCCGTTCCTGTGGTGCAGCCTGCAGCGGAACCGAAACCTGTAAAGGCAGAACCTTCCGTGCCGTCGGAAATATCTGTAGAGCAGACTTCACCCGTCCAGACCGAAGAGCTGCCGCCGCTGCCGGAGGAACCGCCCGTGCAGCAGGCCGGAATGCTGCCTTGGGACGAGCCTGCCGCGCAGGCCGCACAGCCAGCTGCACCCATGCCGGCAGAGTTGGAACCTGTTCCGCAGCCAGAACCGCCCAAACCTGCACCCACGCCCGCTGCAAAGCCTGTGCCGGAAAAGCCGCAGGATGCCGGGCAGGAAGGGACTGCGCTGTATCCGTACTGGCCGCAGGTGGTACAGCAGCTGCAGGAAAAAGATCCCATGCTCTACACCTATCTGCGCAAGTCCAAGGCTTACTTTGATGGCACCCGCGTGCTGATCGACGGCGGCAAGACCTTCCGCGATTTTATCCGCGCCAACAAGGACAGTCAGCGCCTGATCAAAAAGCTGATCAAGGATGTGTCCGGTACGGCGGTGCCCATTGGTCCCTATGAACCAAAGAGCGCTGGCAAAACGGTCTCCAACGCAGAGCAGTCGCTTCGTGCACTGGAAAAGCTGGGGTTGGATGTGTCCATTGAGGATTCCGCAAGGAAAACGAGATCATAAAAATACATTGCATCAATAAGGAGAAACGATTATGAAAGCAAGAATGCCCGCAGGCTTTGGCCGCCCCGATATGAACGCCCTCATGCGTCAGGCACAGAAGATGCAGGAAGATATGAAAGCCAAACAGGCCGAGCTGGAAGCTGCCGAGTACACCGGCAGCGCTGCCGGTGAGATGGTCACTGTTAAGATGAACGGCAAGCACGAAGTGCTGTCCATCACCATCAAGCCCGAGGCTGTGGACCCGGATGATGTTGAAATGCTGGAAGATATGGTGGCTGCTGCCATCAACGCAACCGTCAAGCAGGTGGACGAAACTGCCGAAGCTGAAATGGGCAAGCTGACCGGCGGCATGAACATCCCCGGTCTCTGATCCGGCAGGAGGGAAGAACATGGGCTATACTGCTGCCCCGCTGGAAAAGCTGATCGAAGAATTCAGCAAGTTTCCGGGGATCGGGCGCAAGGGCGCTACCCGCATGGCGTATCAGGTGCTGAGCATGTCGGACGAAGATGCCGCCGCACTGGCGGGAGCCATTCAGGGTGCCCACACCAAGCTCCATCGCTGCCGTATCTGCCAGAATTATACAGAAGCGGATATCTGCCCCATCTGTGCGAGTGCAAAACGCGATCCTTCTGTGATCTGCGTGGTGGAAACGCCCCGCGATGTGCAGGCGTTTGAACGCACAAGGGAGTATCACGGCTTGTACCATGTGCTGCACGGTCTGCTCAGCCCGATGGACGGAATTACTGCCGAACAGCTGTGCGTCAAGGAACTTCTGGCCCGCTTGGGCGACGGCAAGGTGAAAGAGGTCATCATGGCCATGAACCCCACGGTGGAGGGTGAAGCCACCGCTATGTATCTGGCAAAGCTTATCAAGCCTCTGGGCATCAAGACCACCGGTCTGGCCTACGGTCTGCCGGTGGGTGCAAGCCTGGAATACACTGACGAAACCACTTTGTACCGTGCACTTTCTGGCCGTGGTGAGCTGTGAATTGGGAAAAATTTACAGTTTCTTCAAAAACAGCCCTTGCAAAACCATAAAAAAATGGTATACTGATACAACAAACCACAATGGAGAAAGGAGGCGCGCGGAATGGCACCCACTAAGGAGCGTCCGGCAACAAAAACCATTGCCACAAACCGTGAAGCGCGCCATGAATACTTCGTTCTGGAAGCGCTGGAAACCGGTGTTGAACTGAAAGGTACGGAGGTCAAGAGCCTGCGTGCCGGAGGGGTCAACCTGAAGGACAGCTGGGTCGATATTGAGGATGGTGAACTGCTGGTAAAGGGAATGCATATCAGTCCCTACGACCACGGAAACATGTTCAATCAGGATCCGATGCGCGTCCGGCGCCTGCTGGCACACAAAAGTGAGATCCGGCGGCTGCATCAGCAGTGCAAGCTGCAGGGATATACCCTTGTGCCGCTTTCGCTCTATTTCAAACATGGCCGCGTGAAAATGGAAGTGGGCCTTTGCAAAGGCAAAAAGCTCTACGATAAGCGTGCCGATGCCGCCCAGCGCGATGCAAAGCGTTCCATTGACCGTGCCATGAAGTCCAACGGCAAATACTATTGATCTTTTCAGACCGCTTCCTGAAGCGGAACTTTTTCAAAGCTTTCTGCACACCGCAAGGTGTGCTTTATAAGGGGGCGTAAAGGTTTCGACGGGGAGAGTGAGGTCTGGGCAGCGGGTAGCAGTGGGGGAACTGCTCTATAACTCCTCCAAAAAAATTAACTGACAATAACAATTCTCAGTTGCTCGCAGCCTGAGTGCTGCGCGTTCCGCCCACTCTTGTGTCGTGTGGG
>ERZ791631.501-NODE-501-length-34462-cov-4.968088_pt1 | contig 34462 bp, 19 predicted proteins | sample MGYA00509961_ERZ791631 | MGnify/ENA primary metagenome ERZ791631 (study PRJEB30046, sample SAMN00715248) | human gut metagenome | study: EMG produced TPA metagenomics assembly of the A metagenome-wide association study of gut microbiota in type 2... | reverse complement strand
GGCCCCCGCGAACGGAAGGCGGCGTCACGACAGAAAACAGCAAGCCCCGGAGTCCGAAACTCCGGGGCTCGATAACGAGCAGGCAAACCAACGCTCAATATTATTTCATATTAAGGGCAATACAGACAGTACATTCTACACGAGGGAAGATTCAGAACACGGCGCAGGCTTCGAGCGAGATGGTTGCCAGATGCAGACGCCTACCGGCGCCTGCGACGGCAAGAGGAGCCATATCATAGTCCAGCGATAAGCGCACCCCGAAATTACGGGTCGCCAGAAACGTCGAGCCAAGACCCGCACCAAGGGCAAAGCCCTCACGCCATCCTGCCGGGAGGGTCCCCGCGGCTTGTTGCGCTGGAAGCCACTGCCGCCCAGCAGGCGTCCTCCGAGAAACCAGCGCGCCGAAAAAGGCCACGAACCCGCAACGGGCGTGGGATTGAAGAGATGTAACGACTTGATTTATAAAGTTGTTACATCTTTGTATGGGAGAATAGGTAACGAGATGGCAACGGTTTATTTTCAGCCTATTGCGCTCAAATACCGCTGCGAACTTGCAGGTGTTGCAATCATAGAGATCGTTCAGTGTTGTACAACTCGATCAATGTCCATAAGCTACACACAGAAAATAGGGAAACCATATCCCACCGTGCATTTCAGTCGCAAATTATCCCGAAGGACAACTTCCAGCAGCTACAGATACTCAGTTGGCAAAAGACGACTGGCTCGACTTCTTATGAACTGGCTCCCAAAACCACTACCATAATAGCAAAAGGCGAGAAAAAGCAGTTGCTAAAATTGAAATCTCAAGTCGTAATACAAACGAAACAGTTTCATGAAGTGACGTTGGGCACATTATCGTATTATAGACAATGCCGATTTTACACGCGCCTCTTGTATGGTTCGCTTCATTCCAACCATCTTAATATCGCCGTGATTCGGAAATAGTGTATGGCTGCGATCATGTGATAAGTCAAGAAGCCATGCTATATACAGAATTAATTCAGGGCTTTTGGGGCGGATAGACATAAACTATCATCCGTTGGCTAGAGTCAATTCTTTGTGTGGGAACACACTGCATCGGAACACCTATTTCGAGGAGATGGAGAATATCATGAATGCTTTCGCCGCTGAATGTAGCATGATAGCGCGTTTCGGCAAGAGATGAATCCTGAATGACGAAATCTACAGGATATATTTGCGACAGACGCGCAAGCACAGCGTCAAGACGGTCGTTGTTGAACATCAGTTTACCGTCCTTCCAAGAGTATTTTCTTTTATTTTCGGGGTCCTGCGATAATTCCGCGGAATTACCTCTAATACATAGACGCTCTCCGGGTGATATGACGAAATGCCTATTGGCACCGACATTGACATCAACGTGCCCTTCAACCAGAGTGACGTCAACCGAAGACTTTTCGTAAGCATTGACATTAAATGCAGTACCAGTGGCTATTATGTCAATGTCGCCGGTACATACGATGAATGGATGCTTTTTGTCGGCTTTGACCTCGAAATAACCTTCGCCCTGAAGAACGACACGCCGTTGGTTCTCGTCGAACACAGCCGGATATTCGAGCGAACTGTTTGCGTTGAGCCATATGTGTGAACTATCGGGCAACTGAGTCTGCAACAGTCCCCCGAACGGTGTCGATAAACTCAACATAGGGATACTGCCGCTTTCCGAAGGCGTGCGTAATAGCAGGTAGGCTACTGCCACGGATAAGATAGGTACCATTGCCGCAGCAATACGCAACACAGACAAGCGTCTGGGAAAACCTTTACTCATCTTTCGGTGGAGATACGACAACGCCTTCTCGGTGTTGATGCTGTCAGGAGCAAATGGAGGATCCAACACTTCATGCAGGGCGCGTTTCTGTTCGAAAATGCGCCGATTGTCAGGCGATGCTGCCAACCACTCTTTGAGCAGAGAAGACTCACGCTGGTCGGCGGTACCTTTCAGAACGTTTTCGATTATGTGGTCTATCTCAGGAGATAGCTCGGTGTATGTATTCATATCCATATCAGTTCAGGAATAGAAATAATAAAACAATCAACCAATAGCGGTTAAGTATTTTTCGAAAATGGTTTTTAGTCCGTGCAATGCGGTCTTCGACTGTGCGCACCGAAATACCCAATGCAATGGCAATTTCGGTGTATTTCATGCCCTGATGGTGGCTCATGTACCATGTTTCAAACTCATTTTTGCCCAAAGTTGCTTCGGCAAAGGATATGAGCCTTACAAGATCGCTGTAGAACAATGGTCTCGAAGTGTTATTATCGTCTATAAGATACGGTAACATTGAGAGGTACTCCGAACTGTAGCGTTGAACTATGGCCTGATGATGCAATTTGTTGAGGCATGCGTTCTGAACGCTTCTAAGTAACCAAGATTTGAGGTTCAAGACTTCCGGCATTATCGCGCGTTTCTCCCATAGTGTGAGAAAAACCGTTTGTGCGATGTCTTCGCAGTCTTCACGTCGTCCCAAAAACCGGCCGCAGAACATCACGATATCAACATAATATCTTCGGAAAATACAATCGAAAGCCCGGCGGTCGCCTTCGCATACCGCCGACAGCAGAAACTTATCTTCATTATCGTAATTATCTCGGCCCATTATACGATTTTTGCCTTTGTGTCACTTTAGTGGGGTGATGGATGCATGTGGGTTATTCTTTACTAATTTTTGCTGCGAAACCTCCACCGGGAGCAAGGTGAATAGTCTTTACAAATCCGACTGGCTCTTTTTCGCGTCTGTAATCGGTGGCGTCACGATGAGCGTTGCGACCGTCAACATACCAGTCGCCAACATAATCACCGTCAGGCAGGAATGAAAGGTCGATTGTAATGTCTCGCGCTGTCCAGTTGGTGATTCCGCCAATATACCAGTCGTTACCTTTGCGGCGCGCCGTTACACAGTATTCGCCCATTTTTCCGTCGAGTACTATCGTTTGATCCCACACTGTGGGAATGTCGGCTATGTAGTTAGTACACTCTTGTTCGCTCTCATAGTTTGTAGGCGAATCGCAAAGCATGTTCAAAGGAGAGTCAAGCACGGCATAAAGAGCGAGTTGGTGGCAGCGCGTGCCCTGACTCATAGGTTGAGAGTTGCAGGGACGGTAAGTCTCGCGGGTACCGTTGAGCATAGCCCCCTGAGTATAGTCCATAGGGCCGCCAGCTTGGCGTATGAACGGAATGAAGGTATCATAGCGAACTTGGTCAAGGCTGATATCGTAGCCTTTGAGACGTTCGAGGCCGTTAACGCCTTCTGTGTTGAGTACGTTGGGCCATTTGCGGTTTATTCCGGCCGGCATATGAAAGCCGTGCAGGTCGAGCACCAAGTGATATCGAGCTGCCGTTTCGGCAGCCTTGTCGATAAACTTTTCCAGTTTTTGGTCGTTGCGGTCGAAGAAGTCGACTTTAAAGCCTTTAATACCCATGTTGGAGTAATGCCGGCACACTGCTTCAAGGTCTTTCTCGAAGGGCGCGTAACCTGCCCACAATATGATACCCACTTCTTTGTCTGCGGCATATTTTACTAAGTCTGGCAAATCAATTTGTGGCGCTACGCTGAATAGGTCGCCACATCCGGATACGCTCCAGCCGTCATCCATGATTATGTATTCTATGCCGTTTTTGGCGGCAAAATCAATGTAATATCTGTAGGTATCCTGATTAACGCCGGCCTCGAAGTCGACGCCTTTGATATTCCAGTTATTCCACCAGTCCCACGCGACTTTGCCGGGTTTGATCCACGAAATATCCTCGATGCGACAGGAAGCAGCAAGTTGGTAGGTAAGCTGGCTTTGCGCAAGGTCTTTGTCTTGGTCGCCAATGATTGCGATACGCCAAGGCAATGTGCAAGCGCCGTTGAGACGTGCAATGTATCCTTCACGTTCGTCAACAATTTTCTGAATATTTAGATATCCGCCTAGACTCTCCTTTTTCGGATAACGTGGCAGCACGCCTTTAAGCGTCGTTTTCTCATCGCTCAGAAGAAAAAGGCCGGGGTAACAACTGAGGTCGCTTTCTGTCAAGAGCACCTTGACATCGTGGGCAGGCTCTATGGCCAGTGGCAGAAACGCCATGCGTTCAGGGTCGAGCTTGGAGAGCGGAACTTGTACGTATTCATTTTCGAATGAATTAAAGAACTGGGATTCTAAATCGTTGCAACGGTCTTCGCGGATATATCCTACTGTTGCCAAAGCATCGGAGTCGAAAGAGTACAACACTTTTTCGTCGACAACGTTGACGGGATTTTCGCCTGTATATATCCAACGGTATGCTACTCCGTCGATGTAGGCGCGGAACTCAATTTTCCAATTTTTGTCCGTATTGAAAGTGAGTTGATTGTACTTGTCTGTAATGAATGAGTTGCGGTAGAAAGGCGACAGCAATGTGGCGTCGCCGCTTTTCGCTTCGGGTGATCTGGCGATGCCCATGTTTCTCCCGTTTTCGAGCCGAAGGGCAGCAGAGCCCGTAAACACATCTTTACCGTTGAAAGTAACAACATAGTCGAGATTATCGCTGATGGTAGCTTTGATGGCACCGTCGGGCGAAACGAGTGTGTGGTCGCGAGATGTGGCTGGCAGAAATATAGCCGAAAACAGCAGCAAAAAGATTACTTTTTTCATTCGTGGTATATTGACTAAGTAAAGTTATAAATATTTAACGGGAAAGTAAAGAAATTGCAACTGACAAATCGTTGACAATCGTTGCGGAGGACACAGCGGCACTCATACCCACACTGCGAATCGGGCCAAGGGCGTTTTCGAGTCTCTGAATACCTTGGGTATCGCCGTCAGCGGTCATGAATTCGCGCAGCAGGCGTATTTTCTCGCTGAGTTGTATTCCCTCGACAAAGCGTTCGTAGCGTACCGACGAGCGGCCGTCGGGATAGATGAAGAAGGTGTCGCCAGGGCCAAACATACGCCAGCGAGTGTCGGTCATTGGCTTATCATTCCAATTTTGGAACGACCAATGCAAATATCCGTCATAGCCTACTGCGGTTGAGTAAACAGGAAGGAAGGAGCTGTCGGCAGGATCGTTGTTGCTGAACTGCCCTGGTGCGGGATCTGCACAACAGGTGTATCTCATGCTTACCATGCCTTTGTCGCACCGGCGTTGCAATTCTTCTTCACTGAAATAGCTGTTGCATCCGAGTGAGTAAATTGCGAGTGCGTCGACGAGTTCTGGGTGATAGCTCCCTGCAAGCCCCATTTTGAAGTCGGGCACGGCTTTGTTGGCAACGGCGAGGGCGTCCAACATCTGATCGAGACCACGTTCATCCATGAAGATATATGATTTTTCAAACCAGCCTTTTTCGCGCAAATGCATGGCAAGTGATTGGAGTGTTGCCGTCCATAACTCTTTATACTCGGACGACGATGTAGGAGCGTCAAGGAAACGATACTCACCCGAAACACTGTCGAGATAGCGAAATTTCATCTCCCAAGGTACCATAGTGAAGCAATCTATAGCCTTATCTATGCCTTGCCCGGCCATAAACTCCACATATCTGTCGAAGATGGTATAGTCAAAGCTCCACGTTCCATCGGATTCGCGCACGGTCTCGACCATAGGCTCGAATTTATCATTGCTCTGTTCGCCCCACGGTTCGTAGAACAGCACGGTGGTGACCGCCTTTTGCCCTGCACGCGCCATGTATTCGGCATATGGTTTAAGAAGTTCAAGGTGTTTGTCGCTCCATGCCGGCACGTCGTAATAGCGCGATACGGCATATGGCTGTTGCCACAGGTCGAGATAGAAAGCATAGTCTTTCGGCTTGGGTAGAGTACTACCGAGTACATCAATGCCGAGCCTGATTTCAGTCAAGGTCTTGTCGCTGCCGGCCTGAAGGAGCGAGAGGGTTGCATTATAACGTCCCGGCGCTATGTCGCGGGGCACTTCTACTGTACACCATACGGGTCGCACGCTGTTAGGCGGCATTGAAACAGTGGTATTGGGAAGATCTATCATGTCGGCTATCGTGTATGCCGGAATGGTATCGACATCGAAATAACCGCATGCCCGCACATCGTTTGTCCATACATAGCGCATGAGCATGGCATTTGAGCCAGTCAACGTTATCTTTTTGCCATCGTTGTCGGTAAATTCCGACAATTCGACCCTGACTGGACCCATTGCCTTACGGCTTACTACAAGTGCCTCGATTCCTATGCGTTCTCCTCGCCAAGCTGTGATAATAGTGTCTGTGCAGAGACCTGACGGAGGTGTCGCAAATTGACGGTAGTGCTGGTCTTTCGACACCCAAGAGAACGTGAGTGCTTTGCCGCGTTTTTGCCAGCCCGACTTATCGACCGTCGATGTATCTACGGGCTCTGGATTGTTCGGCGAGATCATGGTTTGGACTGTTACCGCAATCATTGCAGCCGTTGTCAGCAGAAGTTTCAACATATTAATTTTCTAATTTTTTAACTGTACCGCCATCAAAAATAACGGCAAGCGATGAGTGGAGATTGGTATACAGAGTGGTGATTTGCGGCTCGTCGGCAATGACGTGCAGGCTAACGCCACGGCGTTCAGCAGAGCAGTTGTAGGCACCGATGCTTCCGTCCGGGCGTTCAATAACAAAGGCGTTGCAAAGTACGGTTTCAGCAATGAACTTGAAACACTCGTGCACGTCGTTATCCGACGATACAATGGTCTGCCAATCGGCAATCATTGGCACATACTGTTCGCCTACGATGATTTGACGGTTAGGGTAACATTCTGGGTGCGGATTGCCGTAGGTGTCGTTGTCTGCTGTATATGCGTTGTCAGGTTCACACACCTGCACTGCCTGCACGAATGGATCGACGACAAAGGCCCAATTTAAGTCGCCTGTCTTGTGGTCGATGAGTGCGGCGAAAGCAGTTGCAGCGTCGAATGTTTCGCGAATCCACCGTTCCTCGCCGGTCAGCAGATAGGCGTAGTAGGTTGCATAGGCACGCCAGGCACTCCATCCATGTGGCGACGACAGCATGTTAGGCAGCATGAAGACATCGTACTGTGCCTCCCAAAAACGCAGCGTGCCTCCGCGGCGTCGAGCATCAGATACCCGTAACTGCGTGAGACAGTCGTGACCATCGAGCAGTTTGAGCATGGCATCAGTATAATATCGCCGGGTTTTGTAATCGTTGGTGCGCAGAGCAAGTTCGCCAAGTTGCAGAGCCGAGCAACTTATCATGCCGTCTTCGTAAGTCATCTGACCTTCAGTCTCTAAATTACCGTCGATGGCGGCGAGACGATCGATGGCGCGGTGAGCTGATGCTTCAAGTCGAGCCGCTTGTTTTTTTCGTCTTGCAGCGCGCTCGGCGTCGGCAAACTCAAGAAGGCTTTTTGCAGGATAGATAACAGAGGTATAGTCGGTATTTCCATTCATATATGCACCATCGGCACGCTGGCAACTCATCAGATAGGCCGCGAGGCGCTCGCCCAGATCAAGATCGGCCTCATTACCATAGGCCATATATCGGTCGGCAAGCATGCCGATGGTCGATGAAACATTCTGTATGCGATACTCATATTTGTACGGCCGTCCTGTTGAACGATCGAAAACCTTGTCGATTATCAGATCAAAACGGCTGTTGAGCACGCTATCGATTGCCGGATCGGGCATAATACGGGCAGCCTCAAAAGCAGTGTGGAAGCCATACCAACTCTCCACGTGAGACGTCGGTTTTTGCTTGTAGCGGTCAGCGGCGAGGCGTGCCAGCCTGAGGGTTTTATGCCATGGATTGCGTACTGCAACACTTCCATTGGCCTGACGGCGGCCATCGCTCACTTCAACAGCCATGATACCGGGTTCTGTGGCGCGGAATCTACCGCGCCACAAGGTAGTATCGATTCTTTGTAAACATATCTTTTTACCTCCTACGGTCATCTCGGGCGCAGTGCCCCACACATCGATTATGAGCGTGTCTCCGGGGGTGCATGAAGTACGCTCCATTGCAATCACAGGCGCACCGGTATAGCGGTAGACTGTTTCTTCGAAGCCGTCGAGGCTATCGAGATCGATGATTTTTACAATCCATGTACGTTCTTCACCCGGTTCAAGTTGCCATAGGTAAGGATGATGTTCGGGCAGAGGACCGCGGCAAAGCATATCGAGGTTGAGACACTCTATGCGATGGCCGTAGAACCAATGCGGAGCCGGATCCTGATAGCCGAGGTTGTAGTCGAGACTCCACGATGCTATAGGGTCGGCCGACACTACGGCTTTTACCTTGCCGCCGGGCGACTGCATATAACCATAGAAATGGTCGGGCTCACACACAGCCAGAGTGGGAAAGAACTTGTCGTACCAATCGGGGTATTTGTCCATATACGTATCTACGCCGAGTTTGATACCAGCCTTGATGGGTTGGAAAGGCGTACGGCGTGTGTTACGCAGATGTAGTGTGACGATCTCAACCCGGTCAGCACTATCTATCGTAATTGAGTATTCGATTCCTTCGGCAATGCTATCGCCCCCAGCCTCTATGGCATAGAACCGGTGTTCGGCTCCCGATACCATCAAAACAGCAGATAGTGCGATTAATGAAACGACATATTTCATCTATTGGAAAACGCTAAAAGATTATTTATTTTCAAGAGGTCGATAACAGTATCCTTCAGCTTCGTAAAGTGGCAGAAGACATCTAAGCCGACCAATGAAAGCGTCAAAATCTTTCGGGGCGTCACACCATTGCAATTCAGCCAGTGCCGCCATGCGCGGAAGCGCCATATATTGCACTTCACGGAAGGAAGGGATGAACTCTGTCCACACATTACCCTGAACGCCGATTACATTTGCCGCTTGTGCGGGAGTGAAATATTCGGGCACGGGTCGATAGGCATATACCGAGTCGAGTGGAATTTTGCGCCAATAGGGGGCGCCTATGGTATCTCCTTCAGCATATTGGTAATCGAAATAAAGATGCGTGTTGGGTACCTTGATTACACGGTAGCCATGTGTGGCGCCGTCCTGTCCGCCGTCTTGCGGGCCCCGCCACGACATTACTACGGCCGTAGTGTCGAAACCATTATCTATGATTTCATCCCAACCTATCACGCGGCGGCCTTTGGCTGCGAGTCGGTCGGCGGCATACTTCATGATATGGTTCTGAAGTTTTTGCTCGGCGGTACTATATGCGTCGTCCTTCAACCCTAACACATGTATTTTCGATTGACAGGCAGAGCATTTTTCCCACTTGCCATGGGGAACTTCATCGCCGCCTATGTGTACATATTCAGACGGAAAAATATCGGTTACTTCGTCGAGGACTTCGTCGAGAAAAACATATACGTCCTCGTTGCCAGCACAAAGGATGTCGTCACTGACGCCCCAGCGACACATCACCTCGTAAGGGCCACCGGTACAACCCAACGATGGATAGCTTGCGAGTGCCGCTGCCATATGTCCGGGTAGGTCTATTTCGGGAATTACCGTGATATGGCGGTCTGCAGCGTATGCCACGATGTCGCGCATCTCAGTTTGGGTAAAACAACCGCCGTAGGGAATGCTGTCGTATTTTTCGCTTGTGCCGATTATGGTGCCGCTGCGCACAGAGCCTATCTCAGCGAGTCTCGGTCGGCTTTTGATTTCCATTCGCCACCCCTGATCATCGGTGAGATGCCAGTGGAAGTGATTGATGTTATGCAACGCCAGCATATCGATATACAACTTCACCGAATCGATAGGGAAGAAATGACGTGCGCAGTCGAGGTGGGCACCGCGGTAGGCAAAGCGCGGAGCATCCTCGATCATCACAGCAGGATAAAGCACATCTTCTCCCTTACCCCCGCGGATCGCCTTGCGCAAGGTTTGCAAGCCATAGAAAGTGCCCGCAGCATCAGCACCGTCAACAACTATGCTGTCGGCGGAAACCGTGATACGGTATCCTTCGTGAGTAGCATTGCAATTGGAAGCAGTGAGCCTTATATACCCTTTCGACGGTGCTTTGCCGATTATGGCTGGGCGGAAGCCCGTAAGAGTCTCAATATATCCGGCAAAAAGCTCAGCGTTGACAAACTGTGTACTGTCGGCAATCACAAGACAAGTCGAGGGAGTGAGGCGGAAGTCACCCCCTCGACTTGTAAGCATAGAACAAGGCAGTGGCACTACGTTGTAGTCGGCTTCGACAGCCGTTCGGTGTGTACACGATGCAGCAACAGACAAAATAAGCGTATAGAGGAGTTTTTTCATAAGTATTCAAAAACATATCCATACCGTATGATTCATGCTTCATACGGCATGGATATGTGGTGATATTTGTTATAAAATAACCACCTTGCACACGGCAGAGCCACGGCACTTGATGTTGACATCCTTAACGGAACCAACTGCATACGCCTAAATCGAAGTATTCTGCAAATACGTAGCTATCAGTGGCGATGCTGTCGATGCCTGCCTACATGTTTTCGGTGATTGTCATTTTTGCAGATTGTCAGTTACTTTTATACGTGACGGTCGCTTTGGTAATACCATCGATATATTTTATGGTCCAGACTCCGGCATTGGGAATGTCGAGATAGCAATTGTTTTTCAAATCCTGAGGTTTGCCCCACGCAGATTCTTCCATGGAAAGAGGTATGATGGATGTGCCATTGATTGGTCCGTCGTTGTTCCAAAGGGTTCCGTCGGCCTCTCCGGCAGCTATTTGTTCCGGAGTTGCAGTATATACGTTCAGCGACTCTTTTTGGGTGGTCGTGATCACGAGCGTGGCCTCGCCGTTGACGACATCGACTACCGCCGTCGGATTCTTCGGATCCCAATTAGTGAGCATACCGTTTACATCGACATTCGACCCCAATAAATAGATATTTTTGGGTGTATTGGGATCGGGTGCAGTACTTTTATACGTGACGATTACCTTGGTGATGCTATCGGTGTATTTTATAGTCCAAATTCCAGCATAGGGAATGGTAAGGAAGCTGTTGTTTTTCAAATCCTGAGGTTTGCCCCACGCAGATTCTTCCATGGAAAGAGGTATGATGGATGTGCCATTGATTGGTCCGTCGTTGTTCCAAAGGGTTCCGTCGGCCTCTCCGGCAGCTATTTGTTCCGGAGTTGCGGTATATACGTTCAGCGACTCTTGCTGTGTTGTTGTGATCACGAGTGTGGCCTCGCCGTCGATAACATCGACTACCGCCGTCGGATTCTTCGGATCCCAGTTAGTAACCATGCCGTTTACATCGACATTCGATCCCAGCAAATAGATTTTTTCAGGTACATCGGTACCCTGTATGTCATTTGTTAGTTTTACGATTTTACAGCCATGAGCAGGCACGGTTGGGTGCAGTTCGGAAGCCATACCTTCGTTGGCGTGACGCCAAAGGTCACGTACCTTGTATTCGCCGGAAAGACCGAGTTCAGAGAGATGCAGAGAGAATTCCTTGGGCTCGTCCTCCCGGTTGAAAAAGCCCACAATATGGCTACCGTCGGTCATGGTACCGTGCCATATATTGCTGCCTTGGCTATTAAGGGTTTTGTCGAGTGGATGACCGACAAAACGGTCGGTGTTGAGAGCCAGCATCTCGATGTTTGTATAAAAGCGTAAATTATCGCCGATGGTCGTGGGTCGGTCGCTAGCAGCAATGGGGCCGCCAGCAAGCAGTTGCAACGAAATTACAAACTCTTTCTCAGCATCGGAGGCGTAAGTATTGAGACGTGTGAAGTCACCGTCGAGTATCGCCTTACCTTTGCCGGCGAGGTGACTCCAGTAGGTGAAACCGTCGAATTGATTCCGGCAATTAGGCCAATTGGGCCAACTCTTGCCTCTCTCATAGCCGGAAGTAAAACTCCATGTCCCCTCCCATGTATCGCTTACTATACGAAACATGTTGCCGTATTTCGACTCAAGTTCAGCGTCGTTGTAGAGGTTGGGCATTACAAGTGAGAGAAAGATACCGTACTTTTTAGCCGACTCGGCGCACCATGATAGTGCTTTGGCATAGTTCACACGACCGTAACCGGGACCACAATAGTCTTGTTCGAGACGGCTGTAACCATCCTCATACCAGTTGAGGAAATCCATACGAATCATGTCTACACCCATTTCATGATAGTATTTAAAGAAACCGTCGATCCATTCGCGTGCGCCCGGGTGTGTAGCCAGTCCCCAAACATGCCATATGTCCTGATGACCGGGGTGCTCCACAAAATCATCGCTATTAGGGTCATAGATCAGCGAGCCTGCAGTATACTGCGTTCCCGGTATCAGCACATCTTTGTCACAGTGTATCCACATGGGGTTGTCGTAAATACCTACGCGTATGCCACGCTCATGCGCAGCTTTGACCAAATCCTTGAAAGCCAGCGATGATTGGTGAGTCATGTACGGCGAACCATTTTCAGCGCGGAATGTGCCGGCGCCGTCTGTACACACCATGTCGTAACCATAGGGCAACAACTCTTTCTTTACCCAGTCTAGCACTTCTATCCATTGTTCGAGAGTATATACGCACTCATCAAGGCCGCGGCCTTCGGATTCGCCGGTTTTCATATATTCGTATATAGACCAATATAGAGGTGCCTTATAAGAGTGCATATCCTCTATCTGTGGGAGCGGCGGCAGTGAGACTTTATCGTAACTCGACGGGGTCTTCATTTCGTTGAAACCGTTATCCTTGCAGGCGCCCACCAACAATATGGCACACAAAGCCAATACCAATACAGTTATATATTTTACTTTCATGTCGTTATCCAATGTAGTTTCTATTTAAGATTCATTTGGGAGGTCTTTATGAAATATTTACCAGCCTCGACCTACCAGTTATTCTTCGTCCACCTTGCCGTCATATATACTGCTATAGGTGTTGTTGCCAAGGTTAAAACTGAGAGTGTAGTAGCCGCGTGTGGTCACTTTCCACAGTTCATCGGGAGCGTCGCGGCGCGGGGCCTGCATGGGTCTGTCGACGATGGTCTCCTTACCGATTTCCTCTCCATCGACTAGGGGATGCACAAAGGGTTGAGCCCAAGTACCTATTTCGAAGCAGAGTTTAAATGTACCCGGATTGAGGATACCACGATAGATATACACGTTAGCTTTATCTTCAGAAGGGATGAGCTGGTCGGGATAGTTTATCTCCCAGTCGGGATTGTTAGGCGTAACGTTGCCGAGAAGGTATACGTTGCTCAACGGCTCTTCGGGCTGCTCTCCTTCATAGATGCTGCTCCATGTGAAGTCACTTAAGTCGAACGTCAGCGTATACACGCCGCTATCTGTCACTTTCCAAAGTTCGTCTTCTCCACCTTGTCGCGGTGATTGCATCTTTTTATCGGTTACATTCTGGGTACCGATAGGTTCTTCGTTAATCATGGGGTGAATGAAAGGTTGTGCCCATGTACCGGTTCTGAAGCAAAGTTTAAATGTCCCCGGATTGAGAACGCCCTGATACGTCCACAAGTAAGGGTCTTCTTCCGACTGGACAAGCAGGTCGAGTTTATCGATGTCCCATGTCGGATTATTGGGCGTGGTATTACCGACAAGGTAAAGCGCCTTGACTTTCGATGGCAACTTGCCGCTGAGTACCTTCAGTTCTTTCTCGCCTTCGCATGCCGTGGCGACAAAGAGACACAAGGCTACTGACGACAAAAGTATATGCTTGATTTTAAACATCGTAAATGCTATTTTAGAATTAATATCCGGGATTCTGTTTCAAATTGCTGTTGGTATTAAGCACCTGTGTGGTCAGTGGGAAAATCTGATAATGGTCGTCGGCGTCGGGATTCTTGTCCCACCAGCGGCCTGTCGAAAATTTGCCGAAGCGTATGAGGTCGGTGCGCCGACGTCCTTCAGCAAGAAACTCGCGGCCCCACTCATCGAGCATCTCGTCCATATCGAGTTCAGCTTCGCCTTCGGGTGCGTAGAGTACGGTGCTGTAATTCTTTTCAGGATAATAGCGGCGGCGAACGGTATTGAGCAACTTGGCTGCGGCATCAATTTCGCCTTCGCGGAGTTTGCACTCTGCAAGCGAGTAGATTATCTCTGGAAGACGTATTTCAGCGTAGTCACTTTCGAGTTGGCCCTCGTCACTGTCGGCATAGAACGGATATTTGGCGAAATGCCATCCAGAATTATGGTCACCGGTACTGAGATTGCTTTCCTTGTTGTTGGGCCACTGGGTCGGAGCCAAGTCGTGGAAAAGGCCGACAGCGTCGCGAATATAGATCGTATAGTTCTGTCCTGTGGCCGTGAGACGTTTCGTTTTGCCGCCTTCCTGATATTCAAGATAGCCATAGACGAACATGCCTTCGCGCCTGCTGTTGCCGAGATTGCGATATTTTACCATTCGGCAATCGTCGGGGTATTTGCGGAACTTGTTCACGGTCATGCCTAACTCATAGTTGTAGAGTTTGCCGTAGAGGTCGTAACTGGGCGAACAGGCGAACTGGGAATTGTGTGTACCGGCCTTGCATTTAATGTCGCCGAAATACTTATTCGAGTTATGAGGTACGGTACACCAGTGGGTTTCCTGCTGATAAGCCCAATAGGTATATCCTCCCGACGATGGGAAGCCAAAAATCATTTCATCGCTGGTGTCGTTGTTCCAATCGAATACGGCATCCCAGCGGTCTTCGACCTTGTAGGGCCCGTATTCACCGTCGAGGATTCGTTGTGCATACTTTGCGCAGTCATCATAGCGGTCTTCGCCAATCCATGCTTCCGCGTTGAGGTAGAGCCGCACAAGCAATGCGGCAACGCCAGCCTTGGTCCAGCGTCCCTGAACATTTGACTGACTACCGAGACTCTGTTTCTGCTCGATAGGGTCGAGACATTCGAGAAGCTCTTTTTCTATGAACCTGAAGGTTTCTGTGGGAGGAGCCTGTTTGATATCTTTGGGCAACGATTTGCTGAAATCCGTCCAAATGGGGATATTGCGGAATGCATCGAAGAGCTGAATGTAAAACCATGCACGAAGAGCGCGTGCCTGCGAAGTAAAATTGTTGAAATCAGTTCTGGTAAGGCCGAAATCGTTTGGATTGAGACGCGCGAGTTCTTCAATGACGAAATTACACTCACCCACGCCCTGAAACCCGGCAATCCACATTCCGCCGATATGGGTATAATAAGGGGCATATTGATCATATTGGTGATATTGCAACATACGCCATACGCCGCTGTCGTCCCACCAGCCGTCACGTTGCGGAGTAATCAACTGGTCGCCGGTCAACTCCTGTGGGGTATGGAATTGAGTAACTGTCCAATAGGCGTGTTCGAAAGGGCGATAGACCACACGTTTGACGTCGAGTGCGGTATGATAGTAATTCTGCGTACCTACAGAACTATAGAGGGTCTCGTCAAGGTCGGTGCATCCCGCAAGGACGCCACAGACCACTATCGTTGATAGTATATTGCGGATTAATTTCATGGTCGTTTGATAGTGATGATTAGAAATCTACTTGCACTCCGAGAATAAATTGTCGGGTGCTCGGATAATAGGTGCGTGTACTTGATGCACCCGGTGTAAGGCCGTTGACATTGTATGTCGACGGATCGACGCCCGAGAACTTCGTGATTGTAAACACGTTGTTAACAGTGCCATAAATGCGCACGCCGTCGATGAAGCGATAATTGTGAGTTTTGAACGTGTATCCTAAGGTCAACTGATCGAGTTTGAAATAGTCTCCACGCTCAAGAAAGTAGTCAGTAACAGCATGCGACGCCGTGGGGCTTATGGCGAAATTTTTGCCGAAGGCTTTCTTGAGCACGTTGCCGGTAAACTTGCGAGTGCCATAATAATAGTCATGGACATTGAATATGTCGAAGCCGAAAGCGCCCCGGAAAAAGAGAGACAAGTCGAAATTGCGATAGCGGAAGTTGTGGGTGGTGGAGAGGTTGAATTTGGGCAGACCATTGCCTACGATTGCGCGGTCGGTTTCGTCCGCCAGCGCCATCTGGATAATATCACCATCTTTGTCATATACCATCCATTCGCCAGCGTCATTTATACCGGCATAACGCCACATGTAGAAGTTGCCCACAGGCTGTCCCACTTCAATACGCTGAAGATAATAACCTAAAAAGGGGCCTTCGACAGCGGCCTCATCGTAGTAGTCTTCTCCGATATAATTCGAATTACTGAAACTTATGAATTTGTTTTTGTTCGTAGAACCTATCACATTGAAACTATAGGTGAACTTTCGGGTTGCAACGGGGGTGAAATCGAGTTCGAACTCGAAGCCCTGATTCGACATTGAGCCTACATTAACCGTGGCACCCTCATGCACAAAAGGCGGCACAGCGACATGATACGTTCCCAGCAAATCTTCGGTGCGGCGGTTATAATAGTTGAGTGAACCTCCGAAGCGATTATTGAACATCGAGAAGTCGATGCCTACGTTCCAGTTTTTGCTTTTTTCCCAATGAAGATCGGGGTTGACGTTGTTTTCCGTAGCCCAAACCTGAACGAATTTACCGTCGATAAGGTAATGGCCGAAGCCTTTCATCGTAGGAATCGACTGATAACTGCTGAAGTCCTGATTGCCGGTTTCGCCGTAGTCAGCACGGATTTTGAGTTCATTGAGCCAGCCGCGGGCATTCTCCATGAAAGACTCCTGACTTATGCGCCAGCCGACCGATACAGCCGGGAAATTGCCCCATTTGTGTTTGGCGCCGAACTTCGATGAACCTTCGTGGCGCAGCGAGGCTGTTACGAAATATTTCCCATTCCAATCATAGCTTACGCGACCGAAAAAAGATATGAGCTTGCAATCATTACGGTAGCTACCCATGCCGATTATACCTTCTTCGGAAGCATATTCACCAGAGCCAAGGTTATCGGATGTAACGCCGTCGTTGGCAAAGTCGGAATTTTCGGCATTGAAACCGCTATTATGCCAATAGGCATAGCTGTATCCTACCATGGCCTTAATGTTGTTTTTACCGAATCTGGCAGCGAAATTCGTCAGCCACTCAAGCTGATACATACGTTCTACATCATTAGAACGAGAAGCCTGACCCGAATGTCCGCTGTTTACAGCGATTGTTGTATTAGAGGGAGTGAAGCCCGATCGGTCGTAGCTATATTGCCTGTCGGCGAAAGTCAGTTGGGTGTTGAGGATGATGGGGCTGGATATCTTTTTCGACAACAATGGGAGCAGATTGAGCCTTGCCGTGGCATCCCAGTCGAGCAAACGCATGTCTGTATGTGATTTGACAAGTTTTTGGGTCTCAACAGGGTTTGTGCTGGCTGCCTGACCTACGAAATTATAGTACATCGACGGACTGGTAGGGTCCATCAGAGGCGTAGTAGGGTTGGTCTCAAGAGCGAGTTTGAAAACGCTCCAGTCGGAATTGTCGCTTGATATCACGCGCGGTGCGAGGTTGACAGTAAAAGTAAACAGACCGCCTTTCGTAGTGTGTGTAATAGAGGCGCGGCTACCATACTCCTCTCGTTTGGAGCGCAGGTCAATACCGTGGGCATCACGGTAGTCGACACTGACGCGGTAGCTGGTGCGCTCGTTACCACCCGAAAGACTCATCGTGTGCTTGTGGGAGAAACCGGTACGGCTAACACCGTCGAGCCAGTCGTAGTTGCCGCCGAGATCACCTCCTCCCGTATCGCCCCATGCGAGACGGACTTTACGGAAGTCATCGGCACTCATCATGTCGAGTTCTTTCTTCATTTTATCCCACGATAGAGTGAGGGCATAGGAAGTGTGCACCTTACCGTCTTTGCTGCCTTTCTTGGTTGTGACAAGTATTACGCCGTTGGTGCCGCGCGTGCCATAAATGGCCGATGCCGCGCCGTCTTTAAGCACATCGAAAGAGGCGATGTCTTGGGGGTTCACGTTTTGAAGGCTGCCACCTGGAACGCCGTCGATTACGATGAGCGGGCCAAGACCGGCCTGACGAGAATTGACACCGCGTATCTGTATGCTCGATGTCACATTAGGATCGGCAGCACCGGTATTAACAATCGAAACACCCGGCACTTTACCTTTGATAAGCGAAGCCGGGTCTGATGAACTGATGGAGAGAAAGTCTTTCTCGCTTACGTGACTTATAGCCGAGGTCAATTCCTTTTTATCCATAGTGCCATAACCGATGACCACAACGTCGTCAAGAAGTTCGGCGTTTTCGACCATTACGATGTCGAGCGGGTTATCATCCGATGCTTTTTTATGCACCGACACACAGCCTACATATGAATAAAGCAGCGTAGCCCCGGCAGGGACCTGAATCGAATAGTTGCCATCGATGTCTGTGGTAACGCCTGCAGTGCCGGATGTTACCGACACCCCAATAAGAGGCTCGCCTGCGCTGTCGGTCACACGACCACGGACGGTAATCTTTGCTTCCGATGCCGCTGACTTGACATTCGATAGGATTATTTGCTGTTTTACAACTTTGTATGTGAGATTGCGCTCAGGCAGAATTTGCTTGAGAACAGCCGATAGAGCCTCTTTCGAAACTTTGATAGTGACCGGAGCTTTTCCGGAGACATGGTCGTTGCTGTAAAAAAAGCGATAGCCTGTCTGTTGTTCAAGCAACGACAATACTTTCTCTAATGGTTGCCGATCGACATTAACAGTTACTTTCACCTCCTGAGCCGAAGCGGTAATCGTGAATAGCAATCCAAACAATAGGGATAGCCACCTACCGGCAGGATGTCGTTTTAGGGTTGGAATTTGTTTCTTCATACGGTTGCATTTTTTAAACCTTGTATATTAAAGACAAACCAGACACCTCTACCCACAGGCAAATGTGAAAAATATGCAAAAAATGAAGCCGAAGCTCCTTATGCCCATGAGAGTCGATCTCAGTTAGATAATTGGCCTTTAAATAATTTTTTGCGTGTGCACCGTGGGTCTTTGCGGATTGTTTGTCTTTTATAAAGAATAATCTATAATTGCAGACATGCGTATTACCTATATCGATCCGCCCGTTAATGAGATGCAGTCTTTAACTACCCGTCAGATCAGCCCAGCACCGTGAAGCTCCGAATCACGGCAGACGCCCTTGCATTCCATAACTTCGAAAAAGAACACATCGTCGAACCTTGTAAATTCTTGTTCAAAATCGGAGCCTTGCCCGCAGGTTTTCGGGCGACACTATCTTTCAAACTATAAAACGAATCATGAAAAAGTATCTATCTCTTCTTGCCTTTTGCGCCCTGGCGACGGCGTCGGCCCAACCCCCTGCCCCGCAGACCCGCTGGACCATTGCCAACGACCACGCTATTCGTTGGACAGTAGACGGCAGCCGACTGCCCCATAACGACCATGTGGAGATGAGCGGAGAACAAATATCCGCACGATTGCACTATGGCGTAGAGAGTGACGGACGCTTCACGCTGACCCGTACGCTCGTATGGCCCATGCTGCGCATGCTTCCCAACGACACGTTCGGCGGATTGACCCGCGATTTCCCGCAGAATTTCCTCGACGCCGTACGCATCGACGGGAAAGCGCTCGCTGCCGAGCAGGTCGAATACCTCCGGTTGGACGGCCTGCTGACCGTCGTGAGCCGATACGGCGACATCGAAGTGACGCGCTGCCTGTTCCCCTCACCCGCACGGGCGGCATTCTGTGAGCAATACACTCTCCGCAATGCCGGACCAATCACCGTCGCCGTCGAGCTGAACCCCGTGCGCGACGAAATTCGCACCGACGCCGACGCTGGAGTCGAGGGCAGTTATACGCTCATTGCGGCGACAGATTTCGTCCGCAGCAGAACCCTCCGGCTTGCGCCGGGCGAAACGTGCATTTTCGGAGCTTCGGTGCGCGGGCTCAAAACGCCCGAAGTCGAACTGCCCCTCGACATCTCTGCCGAACGGGCGCAACGCGAAGCCTTTGTCGCCGAGGTGTGCGGCAATCTGAGTTTAGAGTCGCCAGAACCCGTGCTCAACACGATGTTCGCACTGGCCAAGGTCCGCGCCGCAGAGTCCGTTTTCCGCACACGCGGAGGACTCCTCCACGCTCCCGGAGGCGTCTACTACGCCGCCATCTGGTGCAACGACCAACCTGAGTATGTGAATCCTTTCTTCCCGCAGTTAGGTTACGCCAAAGGCAACGAAGCGGCCCTGAACAGTTTCCTGCATTTCGCCCGCTACATGAATCCCGAATACCGGTACATTCCATGGTCGGTGATCGCTGAGGGATACGACACCTACGGTCCATTCGACCGCGGCGATGCAGCGATGCTGGCTTACGGCGCAGGGCGCTATGCCCTTCAAATGGGCGACATCCGCGCGGCGGAAGCCTTGTGGCCGCTCATCGAATGGACGCTCGAATACTGCCGGCGCAAACTCAACGAACACGGCGTCGTCGCTTCCGAGGCCGACGAACTGGAAAAACGGTTCCCGGCCGGCGATGCCAATCTCTGCACCTCGTCGCTCTACTACGACGCCCTGCGCTCCGCGGCATGGCTCGCCGAGCAGACCGGACGGCCGCAACGGCTGGCCGACGAATACCGCCGCAGGGCCGAAACGCTGCGTGAAAACATCGAACGCTTCTTCGGTGCAACGGTCGAAGGGTACGCCACCTACCGCTATTACGAGGGCAACGACATCCTGCGTTCGTGGATCTGCATTCCGCTGGTCACGGATATTTTCGAACGCCGGGAGGCGACCGTGGCGGCCCTGCTCTCCCCGCGGCTCTGGACCGAAAACGGAATGCTGACCGCAGCCGGAAGCGACACGTTCTGGGACCGCACCACGCTCTATGCCCTGCGAGGCATTTATGCCGCAGGCTTCCGAGAAGAGGCTACCGAACGCCTGCGATTCTACTCGCAAACCCGGCTCCTCGGCGAGCATGTGCCTTATGCCGTCGAAGCGTGGCCCGAGGGCGATCAGCGCCACCTCTCGGCTGAGAGCGGACTCTACTGCCGCATCGTCACCGAAGGTATGTTCGGATTCCGACCGACGGGATTCCGCTCGTTCACGCTCACACCCCAACTGCCCGACGCATGGAACCAGATGACCCTGCGCCGGATGTACGCCTGTGCGGAACGGCCTTACGACATCATCGTGAAGCGCACCGGGAAAAAACTCCATATACGCATCGAACGCGACGGCTCCTGCATCCGAAAATACACCGCAGACAACGGTACGACGATACGAATCGAATTGTAAGAACAACGACATGAAACATTGGTGGATATTATTCTTGTTATCTTGTTGCGTATGGCAAACTAAAGCTGTTGGAATTGACACGCTGACGGTTTACAGTCCTTCTATGCGTAAAAATGTAGACGCATTGGTCTTGTGTCCTGCTGGTTATTCGCCGACAAAAAAATATCCGGTGGTTTACTTGTTACATGGATATAGCGATGCTTGGAATAACGGTTGGCTGAAAAATTGCGATGGTTTGGAGGCGTTGATTGACCATTATGAAATGATCGTAGTCTGTCCGGATGGAGGATTCAGCAGTTGGTATTATGACAGTCCAGAAGATCCCTCATATAAATATGAAACCTTTATAACCCGTGAATTGATTCCTGCTGTCGATTCCCGATTCGGCACGGTCGCAGATCGCACGGGACGAGCTGTCGCCGGTTTGAGTATGGGCGGTCATGGAGCTTTTTATCTTGCATTCCGCCATCAGGAGATTTTCGGCGTAGCGGGAAGCATGAGCGGGGGCGTCGACATTCGATCTTTTCCCGATCGTTGGGACATCGCCTTACGGTTGGGACCGCAAAACCAATATCCCGAACGCTGGGAATCGCATACGATAATCAATATGCTCGACCTCTTGAAGCCGAATTCTCTAGCTTTAGTGTTTGATTGCGGAACAGAAGATTTTTTCTATGACGTCAATGTTGCGCTGCATGCTAAACTCCTCGACCGAAAAATTCCGCATGACTTCTATTCCCGTCCGGGAGGACACGAATGGCAATATTGGAGCAATGCCATCCGCTATCAATTTGTATTCTGGGATAATTATTTTAAAACCAATTGCATCAATAATCGCTAAAAAGCAATTTGGTGCTTTAACACAGGTATTTCCGATCTCTTTAATTGCAATTCATAATCACAAGAATTTGATGGGAGATAAGATCATTTGCAACTAATATTAAATTTACAATTAAGCATAGCTTTTTTCTCCTGCGACGCTTTTGTATTCGCTGTTGCTCTTCTTGCACTTGTGTATCGGCTAAATCCAATACCGCATTTACGAACCCTGAGATGGGATTTGCCGTGCGGCTTCGCAACTCGTGTTTGCGGTCTGCGTGCTGTTCCGCGACCTGGCGTTTTTCGTTCGGTGCTGAATACAATTCGTTGAAAACATTTGCCGAAAACTCGTTTCCCAGTACCGACCCGTTGGCAACGATGCCTGCATAGTGGTCGATAAACGTTACGCCGTAAATCCTTCCCACGGGGTTGATCCGGAAAATAGTGTCGATACCGTCTGCCTTGAGCAGTTGCCGGAATTCGTCCCGTGTGTTGTGCGGGCTCATGGCATCCCGGACTGTCTGTCGCAGCCGAGCAAGGTTCCCGTCTTCTTTCAATTTCATTTTCGAGTTCTCGTAATACCTTTGAAGGGCTTTATAGCCGACATCTTTCCCTATTTTGCTTGACTTGATGGGTGTGCCTGTTCCATAGCCGTCGTCGGTCAGAGCACCGTAGACAATACCTGCATAGTTCCTTCCGTCAATGGTGCCCGTGCGTTCCTCGACCGAAACGTTGAACAGTTCCAGCAGCGTGCGGAACTCGCCGTAGGACGAGCAGTTGTAATTCCGCAGGCACGACCTGATGACGGATGAGATCTGTTGCTTGACGTTTCCCGCCTTATAGTTTACTTTCCGAAGATCGGGGGTATCCGTCTGCTCCTCGCCTTTGATACTCGGATGCAGATCGTACTTGCGTTCTAATTCCCGCAATACGGACATGGAGCGGTCGTATTCGTGCGAATCAATGATTTTCCGCCCCTGCTCATCGACACGCAACGACACCAGATGGAGATGCTCTCTGGAAATGTCCTTATGCTTGAAAACGATATAAGGCTGGTTGCCATAACCCATCCGTTCCATGTATTCCTGCGCAATGTCCCGGAGCTGATCGTCGGTCAACTTGTCTTCGGGCGAGGGATTCAGCGAAGCATGGAAAACCGTATTGGTCGTTCTTCTGTTAGCTTCGAGGTAGGGCCAGAAACTCTCCATGCAGGCATCGACATCCAGTCGTCCGTGTTTATCGAACGGTTCGAGCATCTTCTGCCAGAAAAGCACCTCGGCTTCATCCTTATCGACCTTTTCCTTGTTATAGTGCAAAGCCCCGCCGGGCGAGGAGCCCGACCTTATATTCGCAACCATTCCGCAGCTTGTTTGGCAAGGTTCAGAATCTCGATACTAAGAGCTTTCAATTCCCTCGTTCGCTGTTCCAATGCGGCGATCTGATGCGGGATAGCAACGTTGGAAAAGTGCGAATTGACAGCCTTTACAATCTGATTGTAGTTGTTCGCAAGTTTCTGGAATTGGAAATAAAAATCATTCAGCCGGGCGACGAACTGCGTCTTCGACGGGTCGCGTTTGATGACGACAAACTCCTCGCAGAAGATTCTTTTGACGATAAAACGGCTCCGGTTATGCTCCGATCCGGCTTTGCAAAGCAGCTCGTTGAAGCGGATGTTTTGCTCTTCGTTAAGCCGAAACGAGTATTTATAACTCGGCGTTCGGGGCTTCTTGTCTGTCTTGTCTGTTTTGTCTGTCTTGTCTGTCTTGTCTGTCTGTTTTCGGTTAGTATCCATTATATAGCTTAAAAATGGGTTGCGACTTGGGAGCGGCCCCGGCCTCGCAGAGCGAGCGTTTTTGTCGGACAAACCGAAGGTTGTCGGACAAAAACACAGCTCGCTCCCATCTGGCGATGGGAAAAATCCGCGCCGAAGAATTGCTGCCGAAAGTTTCGGAAGTTCTCCATGACGGGTCCTGAGGCCGGGTCGTTTCCCGGTGCAATATTACAACCGTCCGGTACGAAAAAAAAGCCCGCCGAACGGACTGGAGCGGACTGGGGCGGACATAAAACCCGAAATGCTAAAGACGATTATATCTTGCATCACGAACAAAATCTTTCACTATCAAAAGATGAAACGCAATACTCAAAACCCGGCTTCCTGCACGCCTTTTACAAGTCATTCATGGAATCGATATGGCAGGCAGGAACGCCTCTCATCTCCTCTGCATAAAAGAAGTCGTTCACGAATGAATGCAGTCATGAATCTCCAAAATCACAAATTCATGAACGCAAGAATTCTTTAATTTATCGCTTATGAAAAACTTTCAATCTCGCATTGCCGTCTGCAATCAGAAAGGCGGCGTCGGAAAACTCCCGTCACAGGTTATTTGCCGTCTATTGGCATAAGTGTTCCGGTCGTGGATTTGGGTAGCGTCCATGTCGCAGAATGTCGCCTATTCCGACGGTAGCGACCAGCAGAACGCCGGGGATGGAAATATGCAAGGCTCGCCCTCGGGCGATTCGCATGGCCTTGCGTATTTTCATCTCCGGTGTTTAATTCCCTGCCGGCGGAAATAAATGACTGGGATATGATATTCCGGGAGCGCGCCGGATTACTGTGCGACCTTGAAGATACCGTTCAATTTCTCGCTCAATGCCGTCATATCTTGTCCGATCTTGTCGTTGGTGATTTTAGCGTAGATTTGGGTCGTGGTGATATGTTTATGCCCCAGCATCTTCGATACGGTTTCCAAAGGTACGCCCTGTGCAAGCGTAACCGTTGTGGCAAAGGTGTGCCGCGCCATGTGCATCGTCGGATTGAATGACAGCCCGGCATGTCTGGCAACATGCCGTAAGGACATGTTCAGGGTTTTATAAGTGCCTTTAAGCGGAAAAACCTTCTCCCCTGTGCGGTATGTATCCTTATAACGCTTGTAGAGCATTTCGGCTATAGGAAGGAGTTTGACACGGAACTGTGTACCTGTCTTTTGCCGCTTGTCGATGATCCAATAATCACCATTGTCGTCTGTGTGAATATCGGCATGGGTCAGCTTTGCTATGTCCGAATAGCTCAGGCCCGTAAAAGCGCAGAAAACGAAGACATCCCGGTTGATGCCCGTTCGGTAGTTGGGAAGTTCGACATCCATCACGGCCTGCAATTCCGAAGCGGATAAATAGCGCCGTTCGGCGTATTTGGGCCTGACATGGAATCCGGCGAAAGGATCGACGGCAATCCAGCCGTTCTTATAGGCCGTATAGGTCATCAGACGCAGTTTCTTGACCCCGGCACAGATCGTCCCGGAAGCAAGACCCTTTACCGTGGAGAGGTAGACGACGAACTTTTCGATAAAATCCCGTTTCAGCTCTTTGAACGGAATGTCCTTTACATGGTATTCGTATTCGAGGAAAGCGGCAAGACGCCTGCGACGCAGACAGTAATCCTCATAGGTGGAATAAGCGCGGTCTTTGCCTACGCGTTTGAGAAACCCTGCGAGGTATTCGTCGAAGGTCTGTAACAAAAGACGGCAATCATCACCCATTCCCAGAAAGGCGTTGCGAACCTTTTCGGCCGTTACGTATGAATCCCGGTCGCAGAGACGCTGATACTGTTTGCCGATATTGGTCTTGATATTCTCCAGCTTCTCGTTGATGCGCTGCGATTCGAGACTTTTGCCGGAGGCTTTATTAGCTTTGGCATCCCAGAGGGAAGAACGGACGGTGAGTTTGCAGCTGAACTGCGACATCGTGCCGTTGATGGTGATACGGCCCATGACGGGAACCTGACCGTGTTTTTCCGACTGCCTCTTCACGTAGAAAAGGACTTTGAAAGTGCTGCGTTGCATAATAACTTGAACTTTGAGGATTTGTTAAACGTTAAGTCAAGTTATTTGTTATGCGGAAATTCGATGCAATAAACTGAAAACTACTGCCTTAAATGCAAATCAAAGCATTTCGGGCAGGTAACGGATAAGTAACACAACTCACCGTTAAACCTGCCCGATTTTGCTTTTTTATTGCTCGGAGCATATGCAGAAGAGAGAATTAAATACTTGCAAACAAGATATTTACTTTTTTCTGCATATTCGTTTACCTACAAATCCCCGGCTCCTGCGAGTCGGGTGGTTCTATATTGCCGGCGGGCTGTCCCGCCCGTTATGCGGCGGTTATTCGCCCTTGGCGGCTTTCCAGAGCGGGAAGTATTTGTCGTACTTCTCCTGAATGCCGGGTTCGTCGCGCAGACGGAAGCAGAGCTGCTTGAGCATGTCGAGCGTATTGAAGTCGTCGGCTTTCAGCTCGTGGGCCTTCTCGAACCACGGAATAGCCTCCATATAGACCGCATTGGCGGCTTTCAGGTCGGCATCGTAAGCGGCCTGACTGCTGTACTGCTTCTCGTTCATCACCTTGTTCATCTCGTCGGCCTTGATCGTGTAGAACACGCCCAGATAGTAGTTGCCTTCGAAGAGGTCGGGTTTCAGTTCGACGACCTTCCGGAACGATGCGATGCTTTCGTCGTACTGCTTCAGCGCGAAGAAGATACGGCCGCGGCCGAACCAGAGGTCCACATTCTCCGGATTGCTCTCGATAGCCGCGTCGATCAGCGCCACCAAGTCGGCGGGGTCGCCCACCGAATCCTCAGGATTGGTATAGAGCTGCACCAGACCGTCGAGAATACGCTCGTTCTTCGGGAACTTCTTGATACCGGCGACCAGCGCATCCTTGGCTTTCAGGACATTGGCCTTGTCGGCGTCCTTCTGGCCGTAATAGCAGTGGAAAAGGTAATAGTAGATATTGCCTTCCTCGTCGTTATAGCCCAGTTCGAGCGCCTTGTTCAGGTAATCGGCACCGATGACGAACGAAGCGGGGTTCGCAGCGCCGTCCACCGTGCGCAGGTAACCCGCATAGTAGAGCAGCGCGGGTTCGGGATTGCCGTGAGCGGGGCTGGACTGGGCTTCGAAAGCCAGTGCATAGGCGTCGGCGGCATCGGCGTAATTGCCGGTGTCGATACCCGTGTTGCCCACCTGCGAGCAGAAGTCGCTGATCTGCTTGAGACCCTCCTTGACCTTATCGGCCGTCTTGGGGTCCATTTCGTAAGCCTTGTTATAGGCTTCGATAGCCTTGGCGGGAGCGTCTTCAATCACCCACTGCGTCTGGCTCCAAGTCGCGATCTTGCCGTCCTTGATATATGCCGTGAACCAAGGATAGACCCAAGCCTCGTAGGGAACGTTGACGAGCGTCGCCGATTCGGTCGAGGCGGGTTCGCCGACGGCCAGCTTGAGCATCGCGGCGTCCATATTGACGAAAAGGTTCTTCGTCGGTTCGATAGCCGCTTCGTAGAAGGCTTTGCCGCGGTTGATCCACGTCGCAGCCTTGGCGCCCTTCTTCGCATCGGCGATGTCGGCGTCGCTCTTCTCGATCTTGGATACAAGCGCCGACTTGTTTACTTTCTGGGCCTGAACGGCAGTAACTGCTACGAGAGCCACCGCAAGGACCGTCAAAAATACTTTTTTCATAACAGATTGAATTTTAATGTTTTAAAGTCATTTCTTCGTTACTCCTCCGCCGGACGGTCCGCTTCGGGAGTGGCGTCATTCCCGGTTGCAGCGACCTCTGCGGATTGTACTTCTTCGTCTTCATCGCCCGCTGCCGGCACAGCCATCACCGAAGCAATGGCGTCGCCCTCGCGCAGGTTGATGATACGCACGCCCTGCGTCGCGCGGCCCGCAAGGCGGATCTGCGACACTGCCGTACGTATGGTAAGTCCCGAACGGTTGATAATCATCAGGTCGTTGTCGTCCGTAACGGCCTGAATGGAGATAAGTTTGCCGGTTTTCTCCGTTACATTGATCGTCTTCACACCCTTGCCGCCGCGGTTGGTGATGCGGTATTCGTCCAGATCGGTACGTTTGCCGTAACCGTTCTCACTCAGCACCAGTACATCCTGCTTCGAATCGGGTTCGACACATATCATGCCGACCACTTCGTCGCTCTCCTCGATCGAGATGCCGCGGACACCCGCACCGACACGTCCGATAGGACGCACCGTGCTCTCGTTGAAGCGGATGGCCTTGCCGTCGCGGGCCGCGATCATCACCTCGGCCTGACCGCTGGTGAGCTTGGCCTCGATCAGCTGGTCGCCCTCGCGGATGACGATGGCGTTCACGCCGTTCTGACGCGGACGCGAGTAGGCTTCGAGTTTGGTCTTCTTGATCGTACCGTCCTTGGTACACATGATGATAAAGTTGTTGTTGACATACTCCTCGTCGTTCAGACGCTTGACGTTGATGTAGGCGCGGACCTTGTCGTCGGGTTCGATCTGGATGACGTTCTGGATGGCACGGCCCTTCGAAGAGCGGGCGCCTTCCGGAATCTCGTACACCTTGAGCCAGAAGCAGCGGCCCTTCTCCGTGAAGAAGAGCATCGTATTGTGCATCGAGGCCACGTAGATATGTTCGATGAAGTCTTCGTCGCGGGTGGCGCTGCCCTTGGCGCCGACGCCGCCGCGGTTCTGCGTGCGGTACTCGGCAAGCGGCGTACGCTTGATATAGCCCATGTGCGAAATGGTGATGACCATGTCGTCGTCGGCGTAGAAGTCTTCGGGGTTGAACTCCTCGGAAGAGTAAACGATCTCCGAGCGGCGTTCGTCGCCGTATTTCTCCTTGATTTCGAGCAGCTCGTCCTTGATGATCTGCATCTGCATGCCGACGTTTTCGAGCACCTCCTTGAGGTAGGCGATCTGCTTGGTAAGTTCGTCGCGCTCGGCGATCAGCTTGCCGTATTCGAGTCCGGTCAGGGCGCGCAGGCGCATCTCGATAATGGCGGAAGCCTGAATGTCGCTCAGGTTGAAGCGCTCGATCATCGTCTGCTTGGCGGCGTCGGGCGTCTGCGACGAACGGATGATGTGCACGATCTCGTCGATGTTGTCCTGCGCGATCAGCAGACCCTGCACGATATGCAGGCGTTCCTCGGCCTTCTTCAGGTCGAAGCGCGCACGGCGCACCACCACGTCGTGGCGGTGATCGACGAAATGCTTGACCAGATCGCGCATCGGCAGCATCTGGGGACGGCCGTTCACCAGCGCGATATTGTTCACTGCAAACGAAGTCTGCAGCGGCGTATTCTTGAAAAGCGTGTTCAGCACGACGCTGGCGACGGCGTCGTGTTTGAGAATGATGATGATGCGAAGGCCGTTGCGGTCCGATTCGTCGTTGATGTAGGAGATGCCCTCGATCTTCTTCTCGTTGATCATGTCGGCGATCTTCTTGATCATCTCGGCCTTGTTGATCATGTAGGGAATCTCGGTGATGACGATGCACTCGCGGCCGCTGGGAGTATGCTCGATATCGGTCTTGGCGCGCATCATAACGCGGCCGCGGCCCGTAAGCATCGCCTCGCGGACACCCTCGTAACCGTAGATGATACCTCCCGTCGGGAAGTCGGGGCCCTTGATATACTGCAGCATCTCCTCGCCCGTGATTTCGGGATTGTCGATATAGGCGCAGCAGGCGTCTACGACCTCGCTCAGGTTGTGCGGGGCCATGTTGGTGGCCATGCCGACGGCGATACCGCTCGCGCCGTTGACGATCAGCAGCGGAATCTTGGTGGGAAGCACCGTGGGTTCGGGAATCGTATCGTCGAAGTTGAGCGTCCAGTCCACGGTCTCCTTGTCGATGTCGGCCATCACCTCGTCGGTGATCTTCTTCATGCGAGCCTCGGTGTAACGCATGGCCGCAGGCGAGTCGCCGTCCATAGAACCGAAGTTACCCTGACCGTCGACCAGCGGATAACGCATCGACCAGTCCTGAGCCAGACGCACCATGGCGTCGTAGACCGACGTATCGCCGTGGGGGTGGAACTTACCGAGCACGTCACCGACGATACGGGCCGACTTACGGGTGGGCTTATCGGAGTAGAGGTTGAGCTCCGCACTCATATCGTAGAGGATGCGGCGGTGTACGGGCTTCATGCCGTCGCGCACATCGGGAAGCGCGCGCGACACGATGACCGACATCGAATAGTCGATGTACGCCGACTTCATCTGCTCTTCGATATTGATAGGAATGATACGTCCTACCAAACCGGCATTCTTTTCTTCTTCAGTTAGCATCTTGTCTCTTGAAATTACGGTCTTTTAACGAACAAAAATACGATTTATTTCCGATCTGAGCAACTTTAGGGCGATAAATCTGACGCCGGCGCACAAGATTTCCGGACCGACACCCCGTTTTTGCCCCTTTTCCGCCGATCTGACGGCCTGAAAAAAATCTCCCGACGAGGTGTCGGGAGAAAACGAGCCTGTTTGCAGCCGGGCGAGAGCCGGCGGCCGCGGCCGGGTGGGGGCAGATGCGTTTTCAGACGCAGGGGAAAAGTCGGAAAAAAACGATTTCCGGGAAGCACGCCCCGCTTTTTTGCCGTTTCGGGAGGATTTTTTACCTTTGCGGCTTCGACCCGAATTTTATGACCCGAATCAATACCCCCAAAGAGGTCCTCGCGCTGGCCGGAAGCTCCGCGGCGGACAAACTGCAAAATACGGCCGGCAAGACCCTCATACTCGCATTTCTGGCCGGCGCATACATCGCCATAGGCGGCCTGTTCTCGCTGATGGCGGGATTCGGATTTCCCGGAGCGGCCGAAGCGCCCGGATTCCAGCGTCTGCTGTCGGGCGCGGTATTCCCGCTGGGGCTTATACTGGTGGTATTCACCGGAGCCGAGCTGTTCACGGGCAACAACGCCGTGCTGATGCCGGGGGCGCTCGGCCGCCGGTACGGCTGGGGCAAAGTAGCGCGCAACTGGACGCTCGTGTGGCTGGGAAATTTCGCAGGGGCGCTCTTCTTCACCTATTTTCTGGTGGTTCTGCCCGGCGTGCTGTCGTCGGAAATGTGGCGGGAAGCGGCCTGCAATATTGCGCAGGCGAAGGTATCGCTGCCGTGGGGCACGGTTTTCCTGCGCGGCGTGGGCGCCAACTGGCTGGTATGTCTGGCCGTATGGCTCGGAATGAGCGCCAACGACGTGCCGGGACGTATGATAGGGCTGTTTTTTCCGATCATGTGCTTCGTGGTGATCGGCTACGAACACTGCATCGCCAACATGTTCTTCATCCCGCTGGGCATGCTGCTCGGCGCACCGGTATCAGCGGCGGAGCTGTTCGCCGGCAATCTGGTTCCGGCCACGCTCGGCAACATCGTGGGCGGCGGTCTCTTCGTGGGCGGGCTGTACTGGTATCTCAACCGGAAATAAGCGGCAGGAAATTCCCGCGGCAGCAGGGACGCGGCAGCCCGGCGCGCAATCCGGGGCATGAGCCGTCACATACGCACGCCGTTCGTATCCACGAAGTGTATCCGCCGGAGTATATCCGCGCAGGCGTATCAGCGGAAGTCGATAAATTCGTAACCTTTGTAGTCCCCTTTGGAGAAAGCTTTGAGCGGCGTGTCGAGCGGCGCGACGCCGAGAACGGCAATGCCGACCTGCTCGCCGTCGTAATCGTAGCGGAGCGATTCGGGGCGCATCGCGGCGGTATCGACCGTAACGAGAATCTCCCCGGCGGGCGAGGCGTCCGCCGAAGTCGGGGTCAGCCGCACGACGGCCCGGCCGTTCGCGTCGCTCACCAGCGAGGGGGCATACTGGGTGCCGATGAAGTCGAAGGCATGGGCGGGGTTGCTGAGCAGATTACGGCTTGAAGTATCCACGTCGTCGATGGTCACTTCGCGGCGGCGGTTGTCGATCTCGTAGCGGATTTTGCCGTCGCAGTAGACCTCCGCCTCCCCCACCGCGATATAGTATTTTTCACCCTCGACGGCATAACGGCCGCGGGTGGTGTATTCGTCCGAGCTGACCTCGAACGTCACTCCGTAAGCGCCCAGCGCACGGAATCCCGCAGCCAGATTTTCGAGAATCTCAGCGGCCCGTCCGTCGGCAGAAGGCGCAAGGGCGGCAACCGCCGCGGAGGATGCGGGAGACGCAGCAGCAACCGGAACGCCGGACCGGAAGAAATCACCTGCGGCCACAGGAACAGCGGATACGGTGGTTTCCGGGAAAACCGCACGAAGACCCGACGCGGCAGCTTCGGCAGAAAGCATGGAAACAGCCGACGCGGCAGTTTCGGCAGACGACGAGACAACAGCAGATGCAATGGTTTCGGCAGACGACGAGACAACAGCAGATGCAATGGTTTCGGCAGACACCGAGGAAACAGCAGATGCAGTGGTTTCGGCTGACGCTGTGGAAACAGCCGACACGGCGACGGTTTCGGTTACGGCGAAGGTTTCGGAAAACATCCCGCGGGCGGCGGCCGTCCGGGCCGCAGACAGCAGCACTATTGCGAACAAAAGTCGTTTCATGGGCGTAAGCATCAGAATAAACCGAGGTCCTGCAGTTTGGCTTCGAGCGACGGCAGGTCGTGGAACAGAATGTCGCGCGGCTTGGCCCCCGGCTGGCGGCCGACGATACCGGCGCGTTCGAGCTGCGTCATGATGCGACCGGCGCGGTTGAAGCCGACTTCGTAGTTGCGCTGGATCATCGAGGTCGAGATATTGCCGCCCGAAACGGCGTCGCGGGCGATCTCGGCAAAGAGCGAGTCGTATTTCACGGGCGCCGAGGACTCCTCGCTGCCCATCTGAGCGCCGTCGCCGCCGTCGGGCGTATAGTCGGGCAGCGGATAGGCTTCGGTATAGCCCTGCTGGCGGGAGATGTAATCGACGACGCGCTCCACCTCCTTGGTCTCGACCAGCGCACACTGGATACGGGTCAGCTCGCCGTCCTTCGAGAAGAGCATGTGGCCGCGGCCGATGAGCTGGTTGGCCCCCGGCTGGTCGATGATCGTGCGCGAGTCGATCATCTGCATCACGCGGAAGGCGATACGGGCCGGGAAGTTGGCCTTGATACCGCCCGTAATGACCTTCACGTCGGGACGCTGCGTGGCGATGATCAGGTGGATGCCGATGGCGCGGGCTTTCTGCGCCAGACGCATCACGGGTCCCTCGACCTCGCGGGCGGTCATGATCAGGTCGGCGAACTCATCGACGACGACGACGATATAAGGCAGGTAACGGTGGCCGTTATGCGGATTGAGCCGCCGGGAGGTGAATTTCTCGTTGTATTCGGCGATATTGCGCGCCCCGGCCTTCTTACAGAGTTCCAGACGGTTGTCCATCTCCGTACAGAGCGAGTTGAGCGCATAGACCGCCTTGCGGGGATCGGTGATGATCGCATCGTCCTCCGATTCCATCTTGGCGAGGAAATGCCGTTCGATCTTGGCGTAGAGCGAGAATTCGACCATCTTGGGGTCGATCATCACGAACTTCAGCTGCGCGGGGTGTTTGCGGTAGAGCAGCGAGGTGATGATCGCATTGAGTCCCACCGACTTACCCTGACCCGTGGCGCCCGCGACCAGCAGGTGCGGCATCTTGGCCAGATCGAAGACGTAGTTTTCGTTCTGGATCGTGCGGCCGATCACCACCGGAAGCTCGGCCTTCGACTCCTGAAAACGCAGCGAACGCACGGCGGAGTACATCGACACCACCTGCTTGTCGCGGTTGGGGACCTCGATGCCGATGGTGCCCTTGCCGGGAATGGGCGCGATGATGCGAATACCCAGCGCCTTAAGGCTCTGGGCTATGTCGTTTTCGAGACTCTGGATCTTCGAAATCTTGACGCCCTGCGCCTGCACGATCTCATAGAGCGTGACCGTGGGACCGACGGTGGCCTTGATGCGCTGGATCGGAATGCCGAAATTCTTGAGCGTCTCCTCGATGCGGGTCTTGTTGTCGAAAATCTCCTCGTCGCTAACCTCCGAATCGGACTGGTAGTCCTCCAGAAGCGTCACGGGCGGCTTGCTGTAATTCACGAGGTCCTTCAGCGGATCGTAGCTCTCGGTCGTGATCGCCCGTTCGTCGACCATGCGGGCCTCGTTGGCTTCGACCGTAACGACGACGCCTTCGGCACCGGCCGAACCCGCGGAAACAGATGCGTCGGCGGGTGCGGATTCATATTCGGGCACGGAGTCAGCTCCATGCGCAGGCGCATCTCCGGATGCGGAAGCAACCGCGGCGAGAGATGCGGGGCCGGCGAGAGATACGGTGCCGGCGAGAGATACGGTGCCGGAAAGGGATTCGGGAGCGGCTCCGGCGAGGGCAGCCGGGGAAGATGCGCCGGCATCTCCGCCTACGATAAGTTCGGTGAACGGGCCGTCGGAAACGGGCATATTGCGGACCGGAGTTCCGGCGGAAGGTGCGGCCGAGGGTGTCGAGGGACGCTCCAGCTCGACGAGTCCGCCGGGGCCGAGCACCAGCCGCCCTTCGGGACGCGAGAGGTCCACTTCGATAAATTCGCCGTCCTCGTCGGTCTTTACCGCGGATTCCGCTTCGCGGGCGGGTTCCGAGCCGACGGGGGTACCGTCGGACGAGATTTCGACGAAAGGATCGTCCTCTTCGCCGCGGACGATCTGCGTTGCGGCTGCTTCCGGCTCACGGGCGGGACGTACGATTTCGGGGTCCGGCGTACGTGCGGCGCGCGGCGTTTCAGGCTCCGGCACGCGCACGGCGCGCGGCGTTTCGGGTTCGGCGGCACGCTCCGTTCCGGCTGCCCCCGCGG
>ERZ791631.494-NODE-494-length-34934-cov-3.588893_pt1 | contig 34934 bp, 30 predicted proteins | sample MGYA00509961_ERZ791631 | MGnify/ENA primary metagenome ERZ791631 (study PRJEB30046, sample SAMN00715248) | human gut metagenome | study: EMG produced TPA metagenomics assembly of the A metagenome-wide association study of gut microbiota in type 2... | reverse complement strand
AAAAAGCCGAACGCGAGCATCCACATCGACACGTTCCACGACTACGAGCCGTGCATCCTCGCGCGGTATTTGAAGGAGATCCCCGAGTTTTACAGCCAGCTCGACGATCAGTTTATCGCCGAGCACGGGCTGAGCGACCTGATGGACGTTGTCAACTCCGTGCCGTCGCTGCGCACGGACTATGTCCCGCGCGACTCCATCGTGCGAGAGTTCGTCGGCGGCAGCTGCTTTGAGTATTAAATCGGCAAAATCTGACAACGAACTGTAATTTCTGATTTTGATAATACGAAAAGTAATCGAAATTTGGCGCTTTTGCGCGAAAAGGGGAGGAAGAGCGAATGCATTCTGACGAGCGGCGAAAGGCCATTGCCGACGTGCTGCGCGCGGCGGACGCGCCGGTCAGCGCCTCCGCGCTGGCGGAAAAATTCTCCGTCTCGCGCCAGATCATCGTGGGCGATATCGCGCTGCTGCGCTCCTCGGGCGAGGAAATTCTCGCCACTCCGCGCGGCTATGTGACGCCGAAGGAGGCGCGCGGCATCCTCCGCCGTGTCGCCGTGAAGCACACGCCGCAGGAGATGGAAGCCGAGCTCAACACCATCGTCGACAACGGCTGTACGGTCATCGACGTCATCGTCGACCACCCCATCTACGGCCAGCTCACCGGCCCGCTGCAAATTTCGAACCGCTACGAGGTCAGCCAGTTCATTGAGCGCTGCAAAAAGGCGGAGCCGCTGTCCAGTCTCACCGACGGCATCCACCTGCACACGCTCTCCTGTCCCGACGAGGCGGCGTTCGAGCGCACGAAGAGTGCGCTGCGCGCACTGCGCGTCCTGCTGGAGGAAAACGGAAATTAAGGGTTGACAATCCTCACACAAGCGATTATAGTGTCATATGCACGTGTCAAGACACCTGCATATGACACTATTTTATTTTTAGGCTGTGAGGATATCATGGAAAAATTCAAAGCGTTCTGCAAACGCAAAAACATTGAAGTTTCGGCCAAGCGCTACGGCATCGAGGTCAAAGAGAAGGAGATGACCGACGAGGAGGTGCGCCGCAACGACGACCGTGAAAGCATGTTCGCGCTCAACGGCTGGGCGGCCGACTACTTCGCCGATTACCTCCACCACGAGACCGAAGGCATGAGCGTGGGCATGACCTATTTCCGCCAGAAGCGCGGCATGACCGACGCCACGATCAAGAAGTTCGGTCTCGGTTTCTGTCCGGCCAAAGGCGACCGGATGTCGAAAGACGCACTGGCGGCGGGGTATAAGAAGGAGTTTCTGGTTGCGACGGGACTTTCGCTCCAGCGCGAGAGCGACGGATCGCTCTACGACCGTTTCCGCGACCGCGTGATCTTCCCGGTTCACAATATTTCGGGCCGCATCGTCGCTTTCGGCGGCCGTACGCTGCGTACCGACAAGACGGTCGCCAAGTACCAGAACTCCCCCGAAAGCGAGATTTACAGCAAAAAGCGGGAGCTTTACGGGCTTTATTTCGCCAAGAAGGCGATCCAGCAGCTCGACTTCGCCATTATGGTCGAAGGATATACCGACGTGATTTCGATGCATCAGGCCGGTGTCGAAAACGTCGTCGCTTCGTCCGGCACTTCGCTTACGACCGAGCAGATACGCCTGCTGAACCGCTTTACGAAGAATATCACCGTCATTTACGACGGCGACTCGGCGGGTATCCACGCTTCGCTGCGCGGTATCGACATGATCCTCAAGGAGGGCATGAACGTGCGCGTGGTGCTGCTGCCCGAACCCGAAGACCCCGACTCCTTCGCCCGGACGCATACGGCCGCCGAGCTGCAGGAGTATATCCGCGCCAACGAGCAGGATTTCCTTGCCTTCAAGGCCAGACTGCTGCTGCAGGACGCCGAGGGCGACCCGATCAAGAAGGCGGCCCTTATCGGCGACATGGTGCAGTCGATCGCGCAGATTCCCGATCCGATCCAGCGGTCGGTCTATATCAAGGAGTGCGCCCGCATCATGGACATCGACGAGAACATCCTCATCTCGGAGGTGGCCCGCAAGCGCATGTCCACCACGGGGGACCGCGAGACGGACGAATTCGTCCGCCGTCAGACGGCCCAGCGGCGTGCCGAAGTGCGGGAGCCGGAGGTCGAGTTTGTGAAGCAGGTGCAGGCCGGCAGCAGCGTCGAGGCGCTCGAACGCGAACTGGTGAAATACCTGCTGAAGTACGGCCACTGCTCGTTCGACTTCAAAGAGGGGCGTACGATGGTGGCGTGCAACGTCGCCGAGGTGATCTTCATGGAACTTGACAGCGACGGACTCTCGTTCAGCAACCCGCTGTACGACAAGATTCTGGCGACCTACCGGGAGCAGTGGAAGCTGCTCGGCACCGGAGCGGAGGTGCCGGCGCACTTTTTTCTGAACCACCCCGATCCGGAGGTGTGCAACGTGTCGGTGGACATCCTCACGTCGGACGACAATTACGTTCCCAGCGAGTTGTGGCGGCGCAAGGAGATTCATATCGACACCGATGCCGAGATGCTGGCCGTGGGTGTGCCGAAGGCCGTGACGCTCTACAAGTCGAAGGTGATCGAGGGCTATATCAAGGAGTGGCAGGCCAAACTTGCCGACGAGAGCCTGACCGAGGAGCAGCAGAACGAGGTGATCCAGCGGCTGGCCGGCTTCAACAAGGTGAAGGTGACTATTGCAAGGAAATTGCAGCGGCTGATCTTGTAGCCGCCGGAATAATATATGTGGTGTTTTGAATTTTTAACGAAAAAAGGGGCGGGTATCGGGTCGTACACGTATCACTACGCATACCGTGTGCAAACAGAAAATAAACAGAAAGATGTGTAAAACATATCAAAGATAAAAGAATTAGTTACCTTGACCGATTCCCACCCCTGCGAATAAATGGGCAATTATTGTGCCGTTTCCGAGTATATGAGTGAACAGAAAAATATAAATATCCGCAACAAGCGCGCGACGTTCGACTATGAGATTCTGGAAGAGTACGTTGCGGGCGTCGTATTGGTCGGCACCGAGATCAAGTCGATCCGTGCGGGCCGGGCTTCGCTGACCGATTCGTTCTGCTATTTCGACCGCGGCGAGCTTTGGATCCGCGGCGTCAATATCGCCGAGTACGCGTGGGGCACCTGCAACAACCACACGCCGCGCCGCGACCGCAAGCTGCTGCTCAACCGCCGCGAGCTGGACAAACTCCAGCGCGCCGGACAGGACAAGGGCCTTACGATCGTGGGCCTGCGCATGTTTCTCAACGAGCGCGGGCTGGTGAAGATCGTCATAGGGCTTGCCCGCGGCCGCAAAACCTACGACAAACGCGAATACCTGAAGGAAAACGACGCCAAGCGGGAGATCGACAAGGCGATGAAAAACTACAGACGATGATACGGGCGATTTTTCTGGATGTGGACGGGACGCTGATCAGTTTCAGTACGCATGAAATTCCCGCTTCGGCGCGCCGGGCATTGACGCAGGCGCATGAGCGCGGCGTACGGCTCTTTATCGCCACGGGGCGCGCCGCGAACGATCTCGGACCGCTCGAAGGAATTCCTTACGACGGCGTGGTGTCGCTCAACGGCGCCCGTTGTGTGGCCAACGACGGGCGTGTCGTCAGCCTGCATCCGATTCCGCGGGCCGATTTCGAACGCGCTTTGGCGCTCTCCGAGGAGCAGGACTTTGCAATGGGGCTGGAACTGGAGGAGGGCGTTTTCGTCAATCGCGTGACGCCCGACGTCGAGCGGGTCGCGCATATGGTGGCGCATCCGGTGCCCGAACAGACCGACCTGCGCGAGCTTTTCGGCCGGGCCGAATGTTGTCAGCTCTGCTTCTATTTCGATGCGCAGACCCAGCGGCGGGTCATGGCCGAGCTGCCGACACTCGTGGCGAGCCGCTGGTGCCCGATTTTCGCCGATGTCAATGTCGCCGGCATCGACAAGGCGACCGGAATGGAGGAGTTTATGCGCAGTTACGGCTTCTCGGCGGCCGAGGTCGCGGCTTTCGGCGACGGCGGCAACGACGTGGCGATGCTGCGTGCCGCAGGGGTAGGCGTGGCGATGGGCAACGCTTGCGACGAGGCGCTGAACGCCGCCGACTACGTCACCGCTTCTGTCGATGACGACGGTATCGCAAAGGCGCTGGCGCATCTGGGGGTGATTTGACGGGCGTCAGCAGGCCTTTTGTTCCGAAACGGCATGAAGCCGTCCTCCGCGGAGTCGCTTTGGAAAATGGATTTATGAATGACGTCACGGGCGGCGCATGCGCCGGCGGGAACGGAAGTTGGTGAGGTAAATTGCAAAATCATATGAGTCTTATTCTTTGTATCGAGACCGGCACGGACATCTGTTCGGTCGGTATTGCGAAAGACGGGGAGCTGCTTTCGCTGCGCGAGAGCGACGAGGGGCGCGACCATGCCCGCAAGGTCGGTGTGTTCGTCGATGAACTTCTGCGCGAAACGGGCATTGCGCCCGACGAGCTGGACGCCGTGGCGGTCGGCAAAGGTCCCGGCTCCTATACGGGACTGCGCATCGGCGTGTCGTTCGCCAAGGGATTGTGTTACGGATTGCAGAAGCCGCTGATCGCCGTGGGATCGCTCGACGCGCTGACGGAGGTTGCCCGCGAAGATTACGAAGCGGGTATTCTTTCTGTTTCCGACTGGGACCGTGCGCTGCTCTGCCCGATGGTCGATGCCCGCCGCATGGAGGTTTATGCGCAGGTCTTCGATGCGGAGGGCCGTCCGCAGAACGAGGTCACGGCCGAGGTGATCGATGCTGGCAGCTTCCGGGAATTCCGGGAGCAAGGCCGTCCGTTCGTGATTTTCGGCAGCGGCGCCCGCAAATGCGCCGACGTGCTTGCCGGCGCCGGGTTCGTCGAGGTGGCCCCTTCAGCCCGCGGTCTTGCGCGGCTGGCCCAGCAGGCGCTCGACGAAGGCCGTACGGAGGATATCGCTTACTTCGAACCTTTCTACCTGAAGGATTTCGTCGTCACGACCTCGAAGAAAAGTCTGTTTTAGTCCCGTTGCCGACATATGACCGAAGCGGAACTGGTAAAGAGTCTTTCGGAGCGGTTCTATTCGGACTTCGCCGATACGGTGGCCCGGCGGGTGCGCGATGCGGGTGCGGTGGAGCTGCTTTATCGGGTGGCGACTTCCTCGTATGCTAACCTGCCGAAGCCTGCGGGACACAAAGCGGCCTTCCGCAGCGCCTATGTGCTCGAAAAGATCTATTTCGCCGCTCCCGATGTATTCATGCCCTTTGTCGGGGCGTTCTGCGACAGGGACTTCCCCGCTTGTACGGACCGGAGCGCGCAGCGCCATTTCGCAAAGATCATGGCCGACCTGCTGGGACGTTATACGCCCGATTCCTCTTCGCTGGAGCGTATCGCCGAGACGGCGGCGCAGTGGGCCGTCGATCCCGGTACGAAGGTCGCGGTGCGGATCTGGGCCGTCGAGGTGCTGAAACACTGCCGTGAGCGGGTCGGCTGGGTGGCGGAGGCGTGGGACGATCTTGTCGAGACGATGGCGCACGGCGCGACGCCGGGCATCGAATGCCGGATGCGCAAGAGCTGGAAGCCGGGCCGGAGCGACAAAGCCTGAAAAAATAATCCGGGATTAATTCGGACCACGGGATGAGTCCGGAGCATGTAATACCTCGTAAAACAAATCCCCGCGAACTTGCTTCGCGGGGATTTTGTTGCGGTATGTCGTCCGGTTATTTCACGCTGCCGATCACGGCCTTCAGGCGCTGTTTGAAGTTGTCGCCGATAATGGTCATGGAATCGGTCTTTTCGAACAGTGCGGCCTTGTTCTTCGCATAGGCTCCGATGAATTCGGCGATGCGGAACGGCTCTTCGAGGATGAAGTTGGGGCACTGCGAAACGCGCAGGTACTCTTCGGGCAGCATCAGATAGGGTTCGCTGTGGGCGCCCTGCTCGGTCTTGAATTCGACGGTCAGGTCGAGACAGCGTTTGAAGACGCCGCTCATGCCGTACAGGTCGGCCTGATGCGCCGTCGCATAGTCGTCGAACGCGAGTTCGATCTCCACCGGAGCGTCGCAGGCCGTCGTGCCCGTGTAGATCACCGGCGCGAGCGTGTAGCCGTCGTAGGTCCACTCCCCGGCCTTAGGGAAGCGCGAGTAGGCCAGTTCTTTGCCGTTGACCTTTACAGACTTGGGCGGGAAGACGGCCGGGAAGCGCAGTTCGTAGCTGCGGCTGTCGGACGCGCCCGCAAACGAACCCTCGCGGGGTGAAATGCGTACGCGCACCGTGTTGCCCTCCTGCTTTTTGGTGACCGTCGTCACGGCGTAGTTCGTCTTGTATTGCTGGCTCATGCCGTCGTCCTCGTAGTGGCGCAGCTGCCCGTCGCCGCCCGGAATGAAGGTCAGCACCAGCGTATCGCACGGCTGCTGGAGGTTCTTTACAGTCGCCGGATTCATCGGAATGATCGAGCCTGCCTTGGCGTAATGGGGATTTTCCGCCAGCGTGTAGTGCAGCTCCTCGGTGCGGCCGCCTTCGTACATCGAGCCGGTCGCGCAGTCGAACCACGTCCCTTCGGGGAACCAGATCGTGCGGGGTGCCAGACCCGTTATGCTGTCCACCGGCTGGGTGATGGTCGTGGCGAGGATGTCGTTGCCGAACATGAACTGTTCGGGCGTCTCGTACGCCTTGTCCGATTCGGGATAGTCGTAGTACATCGGGCGGCACATGCCGACGCCCGTGTCGTAATTCTCGCGGGCCGCATTATAGATATAGGGTGCCAGCGTGTAGCGCAGGCGGATGGCGTCGCGCATGAGGAACATATGGTCGGGGAAACACCAGATGCAGCGTTCGATGCGCGGGTCTTTGGTCGAATGGGTTTTGAAAATCGGAGTGAAGACGCCGTATTGCAGCCAGCGCGTGTAAAGTTCCGGATCGGTCGCCTTCTGCGTCTTGTGGAACATGTGGCCGCCGATGTCGTGGCCCCACCAGCCGTAGTTGACGTTCGAAGCCGTAGCCGTGAAGTAGGGCAGGTAGGCGAGCATGGGCCATGTGGCGTAGGTGTCGCCCGAAAATGCCAGCGGATAGCGGTGGCTGCCCAGCCCGCCCCAGCGGTGGTAGATGAAGGGGCGCAGTCCGGGGTTCTGACGCTCCGCATGGTTGAAGAAGGTGTGGTTGAGCCAGAAGGTGTTGCTCAGTCCGGGGGTGTATTTCGACTCTTTCCACTGCTGCCAGTCGAGCCACCAGAAGTCCACGCCGTTGCGTTCCATCGGTTCGAGTACGGTTTTGAAATAGGCGTCGGCCCATTTCCGTTCGTCGATTTTGAACGGTACGCTCTTGCCTTTCTCAGACCATCCGTACTCTTTGGTAAAGTCGTCGTATACAGCTTCGTAAGGTTGGATACCTGAAGCGGGATGGAGGTTGAGTGCCACCTTCAGCTCTTCGTTTTCGGTCCATTTGAGGAAGTTCGCGGGCGAGGGGAACAGCTCCTTCTGCCACGTGTAGCCGGTCCAGCCGATGCGCTGTCCGTATTCGTCCTTCGGCGAATTGCTTTTGCGCAGGCCCCATGTCTCGTGCCAGTCCATATCGACGATCAGCACGTCGATCGGCACGTCCATCGACTTGAGTTTGTTCACCAGATCGACGAATTCGTTGTCCGAATACTGCCAGTAGCGGCTCCACCAGTAGCCCAGCGTATATTTCGGAGGCATCGGCGCGCGGCCGGCGACGAGCGCGTAGTCGGCCAGCGCCTGTTTGTAGTCGTGTCCGTAGGCGAAGAGGTAGAGGTCCTGACGGTCGCCTTCGGGACGCGCTTCGACCCACTCTTCCCATTCGGAACCGTCGGGCGTCAGCACGTGACGCTGCGAATCGTCGATCAGGGACCAGCCCGCGCGGGAGAGGATTCCCTGCTCCATAGGCTCTTTGAGTTTCGAACCGTCGGCGCCGTCGAGCGTGCGGGTCGTGCCCAGCAGGTTCTGCGGATTTTCCATGCCGGGAGTCCAGACCACCTCCCTGCCGTTGAGCGTGAATACGGCTTTCAGGTTTTTGTCGCTGAATTTGCCGTTCTTAAGATACGTAAGCGTCAGCGCCGGGGTCGTGATTGTGAGTTTCGATTTGCTTTCGCGGACCTTGAATTCGGGAACCGGAGTCTCGCGATTGACGAACGTCAGCGTCGCACGGTCTTCGAATTGTCCGTCGGCACTCCACTCCATGCGGATCAACTGCGGCGTGAGCACCGTAAAGCGGGCGTTTCCCGAAGTTACGACGGCTTTGGCGTCGGCCTTCAGGTTGTCTGCGACTGCAGGCGACAGCGTGCAGGCGAGCGCTGTCAAAAGGGCAAGAAATCGTTTCATCTTTATTTGGTTAGCTTGGTTACCGGGTAAAGATACGCAATTCGGAACGAATCCGCAAATATTTTTCTTTCGAAACGAAAATTATTGGTTTCGGAAAGCAAGTTTTGCCGGGGCTATTGCGCCGTCGTGTCGGTCGCAGCGGCTTCCGCCGCGGATTTTGCAGCAGTTTCTGCCGCGGATTCTGTTGCAGATTCCGTTGCGGAGAGGGCCGCCGGGTCTTGGTCGGCTCCGGCGATTTCGAGCGTGCGGGCCGAATGGCGTTTCTTGGTTTGCAGGCTCGCCGTTTTGCGCAGCCGCTCCCCGACGCGGACGATGTTGTCGTTGCCTGTGCAAAGCCGCTTGTGGGCATCCTCGTATGCGTCGCGGGCTTTGTCGAGCGCAGTGCCGACCCCTTCGAGCGACGAGGTGAAGGCCACCAGCTGTTCGTAGAGTTTCAGTCCGCAAGCGGCGATCTCCTTGGTGTTCTTGTCCTGATCGTTGTATTTCCAGAGGTCGGCCACCAGCTTGAGCAGGGCGAAGAGGTTCGTCGGCGAGGAGACGATGACTTTCCGGTCGTAGGCGTCCGCCCAGATCGCCGGATCGTTCTGCAGCGCGGCGAGGAATGCCGGTTCGTTGGGGACGAACATGATGACGAAGTCGGGCGAGTTGAGCCGCCGCTGGTACTCCTTGCGGCCCAGTTCGGCGACGTGCTGGCGCACCGAGGCCACGTGCGCCGCGAGGTGACGGCGGCGCTCCTCCTCGCTTTCGGCCGAGGTGTAGCCGACGAACGCCGTGAGCGAAACTTTCGAGTCGATGACGATGTCCTTCTTTTCGGGCAGGTGCAGCACTACGTCGGGGCGCAGGTTGCGGCCCTCCTCGTCCTTGATGTTGTACTGGGTCTGGTAATGTATGCCTTTGATGAGTGCCGAGCTGTCGAGGATCGTTTCGAGCAGCATCTCGCCCCAGTCGCCCTGCACCTTCGAATTGCCTTTCAGGGCGTCGGTCAGGTTCCGGGCCTCGGTGGAGATCGTCTGGTTGAGTTCCATCAGGCGTTTGAGTTCCGATTTCAGTTCGCCGCGCTGGGAGGTCTGCGTGGTGTAGATCTCTTCGACCCGCCTGCGGAAGTCGGTGATGTTGTCGCGGAAGGGTTTCAGCAGACTGTCGATCTGCTCCTGACTGGTTTGGCGGAAGCGCATAGAGTGTTCGCCCAGAATTTCGGTCGCGAGGTTTTTGAACTGCGCCCGGAAAGTCTCCTCCAGCTTTTCGCGCTCGGCCTTCTCGGCCGCTCGCTCTTCGGCGTTTTTCGCCCGCAGCGACGCGAGTTCCGTCTCGGACGAGGCCCGGAGCGCCGCCAGCTCCGCTTCGGTGCGGGTCCGCTGTTCGGTCAGCGCCTGTGCCTGCGCTTCGTACCGCTGGCGAAGCTCCCTTTCGGCCGACACGGCCTGCTCGGCCGCGGCCAGCCGGGCTTCGGCGGCCGAAAGACGGGCGGCGGCGTCGCGTTCGCGCGCTTCGGCGTCGGCGTTCGACGCGCCGAGACGGCGGGATTCCCGGTGCCAGAGCAGCAGGACGATGGCGAGGATGGCTGTCAGGCAGCAGGTTGTCAGTATGAAAAGCGAGGTCGGGGTCATGGCTTGTGCGGTAATCTATTCCATGCAAAAATAGCAATTTATTCCCGGAAAACGAGCCGTTCGGGGCGCGCGCGGAATATTTTGCTGCCGAGTGCGAATTTATTTGCCTGAAACAGCGTGTCGTTTGCCGATTTTTTATAGTTTTGTTCCTTAATCGGATTCATTTTAAATTTGAAGCATATGAAGAATTTCTTACGACCTTTGAAGCTGGCGTGCCTTGCGGCGGCGTCCATGCTGATTGTTTCCTGCGGCGGCAGCGCGGATTACCGCAGCATCCTGCCCGCAGACTCGTTTATGACCGTGTCGGTCAATCCCGCATCGCTGATGCGGAAGTGCGAAGCCGGCGATTTGGACCAGCATCCGCTTTATGTCCGGATCAAGGCAGAGCTGGACAAGGATCAGAACCTCTCTGCCGAGGAGAAGGAGTACCTGCTCGCCTTGCTGAAGAATCCGGGCGAGTCGGGTATCGACGTGAAAAAGGATTTCTTCTTCTTTGCGGCGATGGAAGGCACTGTCGATGCTCCCGTTATGCGGGGCGGTTTGCTGCTGCCGATCGGCGACAAGGCCAAATTCGACGCTCTGCTTGCGCGGATCAACGAAAAGAGCGGTGTCGCGCCCGAAACCAAGGGCGGCGTTTCGGTCATCGATCTGGGTAAAGAGGGCGATGCCGGCGTTTTGTGCGCCTACAACGACATCGCGTTCATGGTCTATTTCGTGCAGAACGGCGCTGACGATCTGGCCGGCGGCGTGCGGAAGCTGTTCGCCCAGAAGAGCGGCGAGAGCCTGATGGGCGACAAGGCCGTTGCGGAGCAGCTCGCCCGGAAGAACGACATCAATATGGTGCTTTCGTACGGTGAGATACTTCCCATGATGAACAATCCGATGCTCAGCTCGATGCCGATGATGGACGCGCTGAAGGGGGCGATGATGGTCGGTTCGGTCAATTTCGAGAAGGGCCGGATCGTTACGGAGGCCGCCGTGTCGTACAAGGACAAGGAGAGCGAAGCCAAGATGATGGATTTCTACGCCTATGTCAAGCCCCAGACCGGAGCATTGCTGCGCTATGTGCCGGCCGCTTCGATCGGCGCGATGTCGCTGGGACTCAACGGCGAAAAGCTCTATTCGATGCTCTCGGCGATGCCCGGTTACGGCATGCTGATGGCAAATCCGATGGTCAAGCAGGTGATGGAACCCTTCGACGGCGACTTCCTGCTTTCCTTCTCTGGCATGAGCGTCGACGGCAAATATCCCGTGGCGTCGATGCTGGCGCAGGTGAAAGACCCGGCCGTGCTGCAGACGATCGTCACCAACATGGCCGGCATGCCGGTTCAGCAGACCGCCGAGGGTGAATACACGTTGAACATGGGCGGCGTGACGATCCTGTTCGGCGTGAAGGGCGACGTGCTCTACTGCACGACCGACGCGGTCGTGAAGATGGCGCTCGACGGCGGCGAAATCGCGTCGATGGAGTCGATGGATAAGATTTTCAAAGGTCAGTCCTCGACCTTCTACCTCGATTTCGAGGGACTGAACGCGATGATCGCCCAATTGCTCGGCGGCAATGTCACGCCGCAGGCGGAAGCGGCGCTCTCCGTGCTCGGCATGTTCGACGACATGGAAGCCTATGGTACGATGAAGGGCGGCACGATGATCGTAAACATGGTGGACAAGGAGCAGAACTCGTTCAAGACCATTTGCGGCAAGACCGGCGAGCTGATTCGTCAGTACGTGCCGGAAGCGAATTTGTAATATCCGTGGAAACAGAGAAAAGCGGCCGTCCTCGAAGAACGGCCGCTTTTCCTGAAATAGATGATGTATGGAGTCGATTACTTTGCAGCAGGTGCTGCCTGACGTCTTTGCGGGCAATCCGGAGCCGCCGAAATCGGACTTGTGGCTGCATGACGTGACATTCCGCAAGGGGGAGTATTATCTGGTCGAAGCCGCTTCGGGAACCGGAAAGTCTTCGTTGTGCAGTTTTTTGTACGGGGCCAGAACCGACTATGCGGGCCGCATCCTGTTCGACGCTGCGGACTGCCGGACGCTTTCCGTAGCGCAGTGGGGCGAACTGCGCCGCCGGTCGCTGAGCATGCTCTTTCAGGACCTGCGTCTGTTCGGGGAGCTGACCGTGGCGGAGAATCTCGCGCTGAAGAACGAACTTACCCACTTTTTGACACCGGACCGGATCGAGCGCCTGCTCGAAGCTGCGGGGATCGCCGACAAGCGGGATACTCCGGCCGGGAAGCTCTCGTTCGGGCAGCAGCAGCGCGTCGCGTTCATCCGCTGTTTGTGCCAGCCCTTCGATTTCATCCTGCTCGACGAGCCGGTGAGCCATCTCGACGCCGTCAACGGGGAGGTGCTCTCTGCGTTGCTGCTGGAGGGCGCGCAGGCGCAGGGAGCGGGAGTGATCGTCACCTCGGTCGGCAGCCGGCTCCGGCTGCCGTACCATAAAATCTTTACGCTATGAGGTTGCTTTGGAAATTGCTGCGCTGTCATCTGAGCATGGCCCAGACCGTCGGATTCACCCTCGCCGGATTGGTGGGCATGGCGATCGTGCTGACGGCTTTGCAGGCATACCGCGACGTCCTGCCGGTTTTCGACCGGCCCGATTCGTTCATGCGGGGCGATTATCTGGTGCTGTCGAAGCAGGTCGGGGCGCTTCAGGCGATCGGACTGGGCAGCAGCGACTTTACGGCCGAAGAGCTGGCCGGCCTGCGGGCGCAGCCGTTCGTACGCGAAGCCGGGGCCTTCACGCCTGCCGATTACCGGATAAAGGGAACGGTCGGCATGGGCGGCGTGGAGCTTTCGACCTACCTGTTTTTCGAGTCGGTGCCCGACCGCTTCCTCGACGTCGGGGCCGAAAATTGGGATTACAAGGCCGGGGACAGGGATATTCCCATCATCATTCCGCGCAACTACCTGAACCTCTATAATTACGGATTCGCCCGGTCGCAGGGACTGCCGCAGATATCGGAAGGCATCTTCCGCCGGGTCTCACTCGGCATCGAGATTGCGGGTAACGGACATCGGGAGCAGTTCCGCGGGCGGATCGTCGGGTTGTCCAACCGTTTGAATACGATTCTGGTGCCCGATGCGTTCATCCGCTGGTCGAACGGGCGCTTCGGGAGCGGAGCCGCGAAACAGCCGGCGCGGATTATCGTCGAGACCGACCGTCCGGTCGATGCGGCCGTGACGGATTACCTCGCCCGCAAGGGCTATGAAGCCGAGGGGGACCGCCGGGACGACGGCAGGGCGGCCCGCTTCCTGCGGATCGCCGCGGGCGGCGTGGCCGGCGTGGGACTGGTGTTCAGCGTGATGTCGTTCTATATCCTGATGCTGAGTATCTTCCTGCTGTTGCAGAAGAACAGCGGCAAAATGGAGAACCTGCTCCTGCTGGGATATGCCCCCTCCCGTGTGGCGCGGCCCTATCAGCTGCTGACGCTCGGACTGAATCTGGGCGTGCTGTGCGTGGCTCTGTTGGCGGTGTGGCTGGTGCGTCTCTGCTATTTGCCCTCGCTGGCCGCCCTGCAGGAGGATTACCGGCCTGCGGGATTGGGGCTTACGGTTTTGTGCGGCGTTGCGCTTGCGCTTCTGCTTTCGTTGTTCAACGGGGCGGCGATCCGCCGGAAAATCAATAGCCTGAATCGGGTGAGGCGCTGAGGCGCGGCAGTCCGGGCGGTTTGTCCGGAAACGCATGGCCGCAGAGCCTGCCGAATTGTATATTCCGCGGCGCAATCCCGCTCCGGAGTGCGGGAATCTGCGAAAAATGACTATCTTTGTCTGTAGAACACGATATTAACCGAGCGATGAACAGAATAGTAGCACCTTCGATGCTGTCGGCCGATTTCGGCCACTTGGAGCGCGATACGCAGATGATCGACCGCAGTGCGGCCGAATGGGTCCATATAGACGTGATGGACGGCGTTTTCGTGCCGAATATCTCTTTCGGATTTCCCGTGCTGAAAGCCATTCGCAAGGCAACGGCGAAGTGTCTCGACGTGCATCTGATGATCGTCGAGCCGGAACGTTACGTGGCGCGCTTCGCCGAGGCGGGCGCCGACGTGGTGACGTTCCATTACGAAGCCACCTACAACCCCAAGGGATGTATTGAAATGATCCGCAACGCGGGTGCAAAGGTGGGGGTGTCGATCAAGCCGGCCACTTCGGTCGAGGTGTTGCGCGACATTCTGCCGCAGATCGATCTGGTGCTGATCATGAGCGTCGAACCCGGTTTCGGCGGGCAGGCGTTCATTCCCGCGTCGCTCGAAAAGATCGCGCAGTTGCGCGCATTGGCCGACGAGCTGGGGACGGAAACGATCATCGAGGTGGACGGCGGCATTTCGTCGCACAACGCGCACGAGGTTTTCGGAGCGGGCGCCGACGTGCTGGTGGCCGGCAACGCCGTGTTCGGGGCCGAGGACCCGCAGGCCGAGATCGTGAAGATGCTCAACGCCTGACGTGCCGTCCGGTCTCTTCGTCGAGTAGCAGCCGCAGATCGCTTAGCAGCACTCCGTCGTCGAAGTATTCGCTTCCGTAGGTGAGGTTGAATGCGTAATCGAATCCGGCGGGATTGGCGCCCTGATTGTGCTGGATGATCGTTTCGGCCTTGTCGAGGGCCTTCACCCAGCGTGCCTCCGGCGTCTGGCAGGCTTCGTACTCTTCCCATATTTCCCGTATCGTGGCTCCCGCTTCCGGCGGGAGCAGTCGTGTCAGCCGCTCCATGGCCGCCAGTTCCGAGGCGGCTTTGACTCCGGGCGCGGTCTGCGCAATGGCCGGAACGTCGCCGTCGAAGGCTTCGCCCAGATCGTGAATCAGACACATCAGCACCACCCGTTGCATGTCCAGTTCGGGCCGCTCGCCGGTCAGCACGGCGGCCAGCAGCGCCAGCCGCCACGAGTGTTCGGCCGTGCTTTCGTGCCGTCCTTCCGAGGTGTAGGCGGTGCGCAGGACGTTTTTCAGCCGTTCGGCTTCGCGGATAAACTGCAGGTATCGGATCAATTTTTCCATGGCAGGACTTCGTTTCGGATTTCAAAGATAGCGAAAACCGGGAGACAGGGCCAATTCATTTTCGGGCTTCTCCGGGGAGTATCCTATCTTAGGACTTGCAAAGATAGCGATATGTCGGATTAAATCATTAACTTTGCGGTGATTTTACAGACACCATGATTTCGTTAGACAACCTTACTGTAAGCTACGGGGGCTGGACCCTCTTCGACAATATCTCATTTCTGATCAACCCGAAGGACCGCATCGGTCTGGTGGGCCGCAACGGTGCGGGAAAAACCACGCTGCTGCGCATCATCACGGGCGAACAGCAGCCCACGTCGGGTCATGTGACCCTGAACGGCGAATGTACGATCGGCTATCTGCCGCAGACGATGCGCGTGGCCGACACCACGACGCTGGCCGAAGAGACGGCCAAAGCCTTCGATGAGGTGCTGCGGCTGGAGGCGGAAATCGCCTCCCTGACGCGCGAGATCGCCGAACGCACCGATTACGAAAGCGCCGGATACGAACAGCTTCTGCATCGTCTGAACGACGCGCAGGACCACTACCATATCCTCGGAGGCGACACCCGCGAAGCCGACATCGAAAAGACGCTGCTGGGCCTCGGATTCAAGCGCACGGATTTCGGCCGCGCCACGAGCGAGTTTTCGGGCGGCTGGCGCATGCGTATCGAGCTGGCGAAACTGCTGCTGCGCCGTCCTTCGATCTTTCTGCTGGACGAGCCGACCAACCACCTCGACATCGAGTCGATCCAATGGCTGGAGGAGTACCTGAAAAACTACAACGGGGCGGTGCTGCTCATCTCGCACGACCGCGCTTTTTTGGATAACGTGACCAACCGCACGGTCGAGCTGTCGCTGGGCAAGGTTACCGACTACAAGGTCTCCTATTCGAAATACGTCGTGCTGCGCGCCGAGCGCCGGGCGCAGCAGATGGCCGCTTACGAGAATCAGCAGCGGATGATCGAAAAGACCGAAGAGTTCATCGAGAAGTTCCGCTATAAACCCACCAAGTCGAATCAGGTGCAGTCGCGCATCAAGCAGCTGGAGCGGCTGGAGCGGCTCGAAATCGAGGAGGAGGATCTTTCGACGCTCAACATCAAATTCCCGCCTGCGCCCCGTTCGGGACAGATCGTGGCCGAGATCAACGAGGCCGGCATGTCGTTCGGGACGAAGCATGTCTTCAGCGGTGCGAATTTCATCATCGAAAAGGGCGACAAGATCGCGCTGGTAGGGCGCAACGGCGAGGGCAAGACCACGCTGGCGCGCATGCTGATCGGCCAGCTGACGCCGACCGAGGGTTCGGTGCGGCTCGGCGCCAACGTCAATATCGGTTACTATGCGCAGAATCAGGACGATCTGATGGACGGCGAATTCACGGTGTACGATACGCTCGACCGGGTGGCGGTGGGGGATATCCGCACCCGCCTGCGCGATATTCTGGGAGCGTTCCTGTTCCGCGGCGAAGACATCGACAAGAAGGTCAAGGTCCTGTCGGGCGGCGAGCGGGCGCGTCTGGCGATGGCCCGCATGATGCTCGAACCGCGCAACTTGCTGATTCTCGACGAGCCGACGAACCATATGGACATGCGTTCGAAGGACATCCTGAAGAACGCCATCATGAAGTACGACGGCACGGTCGTGGTCGTTTCGCACGACCGTGAATTTCTGGACGGCATGGTGCAGAAGGTCTACGAGTTCCGCGACGGCGGGGTGAAGGAGTATCTCGGCGGCATCTATTACTTCCTTGAAAAGCGCAAGCTGGAATCCCTGCAGGAGATCGAACGCCGCGACGCTCCGGCAAAACCGATGGCGAATCCCGCGGCAAAATCCGCCGCGCAGCCCGTTGCGAACGGGGACGCCGCGGCGTCGGGGAAACTGACTTACGAGCAGCGCAAGGAGCAGGAGAAGCAGCTCCGCAAACTGCGCCGGGCGGTCGAGACGGTCGAAGCGGAGCTGGCCGAAATCGAGAAGCAGATCGCGGCGTACGATGCGAAATTCGCCGCCGCGACCGAATACAACGAAGCCGATTACAAGGCTTACAACGACCTGAAAGCCCGCTACGACCACCAGATGCACGAGTGGGAGAAGGCGTCGTACGAACTTGAAATAGTCGAAGAGCAGGGATAGCCTGCTCGGCCGCGTTTCCGGTATTCGGGATAAGCGATTGAAAAACAGTAAATCATACGGATATGGACAATATCATTTTCGGGATACGTCCCGTGGCCGAAGCGATCGAGGCCGGAAAACAGATCGAAAAGCTCTACATCCGCAAGGGCGCCGAGGGGCAGTTGATGTCGGAGCTGAGAGACCTCTGCTTCCGGCATAAGGTGCGTGTGCAGGAGGTGCCGGTCGAGAAACTCAACCGCCTGACGCGCGGCAACCATCAGGGTGTCGTGGCGCAGATCTCGGCCATCGAATATGTCGGGCTGGCCGATATTCTGGAGCGCGTGCCCGAAGACGAAACGCCGCTGGTGGTGATTTTCGACGGGGTGACCGACGTCCGCAACTTCGGAGCCATCGCCCGCTCGGCCGAGTGCGCCGGGGCGCACGGGCTGATTACGCCGCTGAAGAATTCGGCGCCGGTGAACGCCGAGGCGATCCGCTCGTCGGCGGGGGCGCTGACGGCGATTCCGGTTTGCCGCGTGGGTTCGATCCGCAATACGGTCAAACTGCTGCAGACCGAGGGATTCCAGATCGTCGCTGCGACCGAGAAGAGCCGTAAACTGCTTTACGATGCCGATTTCCGCAAGCCGACGGCTTTGGTGATGGGCGCCGAGGATACGGGCATCTCGAAAGAGGTGCTGAAACTCTGCGACGAGCAGCTGGCGATTCCGCTGATCGGACATATCGAGTCGCTGAACGTCTCGGCGGCGGCCGCCGTGATGCTGTTCGAAGCGGTGCGCCAGCGAATCGCCGAATAATTCATCGAACCGTATAATTGACCGAAGACCATGAAAGCGAAACTGGAACGTTACCTGCGCTGGCTCCGCGAGGGGTTTCTGCAGATGCTGCGCCTGCATCCCGTCGAGGGTGCGCTTACTGTATACGCCTGCGCCGGATGCCTGCTCACCTATGAGTTGGATTGGGACCACTCCCTTCCGAAACTGGCCCTCGCGGCGTTGTTTTTCGCCGTCGCGCTGGTCGTCAATAACCTTGCGGGCCGCGGCCCGTGGCGGCGCGTCTACTGGGTAAGCTGGACGCCGATCGTCCCGCTGTCGCTCTGGGGAGGACTCGAAGCGTGGATAGTCTCGGAGCCGGCTTTCCTGACCTTCGGCATACTGGTCCCGCTGGCGCTGCTGATGTGCCGCCGCGCCGTGCACAACGAACGTTTCGTCTGCGACGCGCTTTTGTGGCTGCGGTCGGGCGTGCTGGCGGTGTTTTTCGCCAATGTCGCCCTCGGACTGTTCGGGGCGATTCTCTTCTCCACGACCTATATCTTTGGGCTGGAGGGGGCGTGGATCGACCATGTGTGGACCTATGCGCTGATCGTTTTCGAGACCTTCGCCGTGCCGGTACTCTTCCTGATGATGGCGGACCGCTGGCGGGAAGCCGGGTACGAGAGCAACCGCATTCTCGAAATCTTGCTCAACTACATCGTCGCTCCGGCGCTGCTGATCTATACGGCCATTCTCTACCTCTACATGGCCAAAATCCTCGTTACGTGGTCGCTGCCCGAAGGGGGCGTCGCCTATCTCGTGTTCGGATTCACGCTTTTCGCGCTGGCCGTGAAGGCGCTGCAGTTCCTGATGCGGAAGCGGCTTTACGACTGGTTTTTCGACCGGTTCAGCCTGATCTCGCTGCCGACGCAGCTCCTGTTCTGGGTAGGTGCGATTCGCCGTACGAGCGAATACGGGCTTACCTCGCCGCGTATCTACCTGCTTGTCTGCGGCGGTCTGATGACTCTTTGCGTGGTGCTGTTCCTCTTCCGGCGCGCGGGACGCTATATGTATGTCTGCCTGACGGCTTTCGCGGTCTTCGCGGCGTTCGCTTACGTGCCGTCGCTCGAACCCGAACGGCTGGCCGTGCGCTCGCAAGTCGGTCGCGCCGTCCGCATCGCCGAATCCCTCGGACGCCTCGGCGACGACGGGCGTTTGATCCTGACCCCCGTGCCGCCGGCTGACAGCGTATATCGGGAGGCGTATCACGGACTTTATGAATCGCTGAAGTTCGTCGAGAGGCGCGATACTGCGGTCTTTGCCCGGTTCGGGACCGAACTTGACGAGTTTGCCGCGATATTCCCGGAGCGGATGCGCAGCTACGTGAGGTGGGGTTACGATTACTGCAATTCATATTGCGTCAATAATATCATCGAGCTGGAAGCGCCCGTCAATGCCCGGTTCGAGGTAAATGCCGAATATCCGCATTACTATATGAATCTTCGGGGCTGGAGTGACAGCAGCTATCATTTCGGTGGTGATACGCTCCGGCTGTTTCTGGGCGAGGAGCGTGCCGTGCACCGGATTCCCTGCCGGGAACTGCTCGAACGCCAGCTGAAAGAGAGCGGATTCGAACCCTCCGAAGGGTGCGAGCCGACGTCCGATCAGCTGCTGCGGCTGCTGGACTACCGCGATGACCGTTGCCGGATTCTGTTCGAGAATATCAGGTTGGAACGTACGGATTCGGCCGTTGTGATACAGGGCATGTCGATCAACGCAGTGCTGATGCGATGATTTCGACCGTGACGCATCCCCGGCTGGGCGAGGTGACTCTTTCCCGGACGCGGCACGCACGCCGCATCTCGATCAGCGTGCGCGGCACGGGGGCCGTGCGGGTCTCTTTTCCGTACGGCGTTTCGGTCCGCAGGGCCATGCAGTTCCTCGACCTGAAGGCCGACTGGGTCGAGCAGGCCCGCGTACGTATGGCGGCCCGGATGCCTGCGGAACCCCCGCTTCCGCCCGCCGAGGCCAAAGCCCGCATCGAAGAGCTGCGCCGGGCCGCCAAAGCCGATCTTCCGGCGCGTATCGAGCGGCTGTCGCAGCTGACGGGGCTGAAATACGCCAAGCTCACGATTCGGGCTTCGCGTACCAAGTGGGGGAGTTGTTCGGGGCGTAATACCATTTCGCTGAGCCTTTTTCTGATGACCCTGCCCGAACACCTGCGCGATTACGTGATCGTCCACGAACTCTGCCATACCGTCCACCACAACCATTCGCCGCGTTTCCATGCGCTCGTGGACCGCATGGTCGGGGGCAATGAAAAAGCCCTTAACCGTGAGTTAAGGGCTTTCGCAATTCGTTGAGTCTCGGCAGTCCTATTTCTGGCCGAGTATCTCCTTTTCCCCCTTGTAGGTGAACGCCATGAATACGATCGAGAGGAAGCAGGCCGCGATGAGCAGGATAAACGTCCAGTCCCAGCCTGCGGCTTCGGCCACGGAGCCGATCACGATATTGGCCAGAATGGCCGTGCCGAGGAAGTAACCGAAGAATCCGGTCAGTCCGGCGGCCGTTCCCGCCGCGTTTTTCGGAGCGAGGTCGAGCGCCTGCACGCCGATGAGCATTACCGGACCGTAGATGAAAAATCCGATGGCGATCAGCGACATGGTAACGATGAAATAGTTCGACGAGAACTGCCAGTAGAGGAAGATGAATACCGCGACGATCGCCATGAAGAGGATCGTGGGAACGGCGCGCCGTCCGTGGAATACCTTGTCGCTCAGCCAGCCGCAGATCAGCGTGCCGGGAATGGCGGCGAACTCGTAGGCGAAGTAGGCCCAGCCGGCCTGCTTGATGTCGTAACCCTGCGCGTCGCGGAGGTAGGTCGGGGCCCAGTCGAGACATCCGTAGCGTACCATGTAGACGAAAGCGTTGGCGATGGCGATGAACCACAGCAGTTTGTTGTTCAGGACGTATTTGAAGAAGATTTCGCGGGTCGTGAGCACTTCCTCCTGCTTGGCGCTGTAATTTTTCGGGTAGTCGTTGCGCCATTTCTCCACCGAGGGAAGGCTGCACGACTGCGGCGTGTCGCGGATGAGCACGTAGGCGAGGATGGCGATGAAGATCGCGACGACCGCCGGGAAAAGATAGGTTCCTATCAGGAAATAGAGTTCCGTGTGGCTGCCGCAGAACCATGAGCCGAACCAGATGGCGCCGTAGACGGCCATCGGGCCGACCAAAGCCCCGCCCACGTTGTGGGCGCAGTTCCAGATCGACATCTTCGTGCCGCGCTCCTTGATCGAGAACCAGTGGGTCATGACGCGGCCGCACGGAGGCCAGCCCATTCCGTTGAACCAGCCCACGAGGAAGTTCAGGACCGCCATGATGAAGATGGCCAGCCGCTTGTGCTCCGGGCCGAGCAGCGTAACCGGAACGATCATGAACATCATCGACAGGGCGGCCAGCACCAGTCCCAGCGGCAGAAATACGCGCGCGTTGCTGCGGTCGGAGACACTTCCCATCAGGAATTTGGACAGGGCGTAGGCCACGGCGTTCATCGCCAGCACGATGCTCAGTTCGCTCTGGTCGAAGCCGAGCAGGGCAAGCTCCGGGATCGCCATCGAGAAATTTTTCCGGACGATGTAGAATCCGGCGTACCCGATGAAGATGCCGAGAAACACCTGTAGACGCATGCGTTTGTATTTCGCATCGACCTTGTCGGCCTCCATTTCCGGTTTATAGGCCGGGGGTTGAAGAATTTTCCACATAATTGACGTGGGGCTCGACGCAGGAACCCGATTGAGTTGAAGTTGGTATTGGTTCATTCATGGCGACGTGCGTCCCTGCGTCGGACCCGCGTCGGGGCGTTCGGCTACGCCCGGTCATTTTCCAAATCCTCCCGAATCCCTCCTCGCGGAGAGGAGAAATTCGGGATTCTTCGGATTTGTTCCCTATAAAAGTTGTTTCGTTCGTTCGGTCTAAGCCTCGGCTTCTCCTGCAAAGATATAAGTTTTCGCCAATTCCGTGAAATCTTTTACCTGCCCGTCGATCCATGCCTGATCGCGTCCGAGTTCCTTGGCCATGAGCTGCGCCTCCTTCGGGGCCGCGGCCATCGCTTCGCGGGCGTCGACGAAGAGCAGGCGTACGCGGCGCGAAAGCACGTCTTCGACCGTCATGGCCATCTCTTCGCGCACGGCCCAGAGTACTTCGGCGTAGGTGTAGCCGTACTTCGGCGAGAGTTTTTCGCCCAATTCGGGCTGCTGCTTGATAAGCTCCAGAATCTTCGGCTCGTCGCTGCCGTATACGTACATGTGGTCCGTCAGATCGGGATTCTTGCGGTAACCGTGGATGTGCAGTTTCTTGGTGACGCACTTGCGGGCCGGAAGTTTCGCGACTTCGATCGCCTTGTCCACCGTGTCCTCGGCCATCAGACGGTACGAGGTCCACTTGCCGCCCGTGATCGTAACCAGACCGTTGTCCGATACGATGATCTTGTGGCTGCGCGAAATCTCCTTCGTGTTCTTGCCCTCCTTCTTGGGCGCCGCCAGCGGACGCTGGCCCGCGAAGACCGAAAGAATATCCTTGTAGGTCGGAGCAGGGTTCATGTAGAGTCCCGCCGTGCCGAGGATGAAGTCGATCTCCTCCTTGAGCGGGCGCGGGTCTTCCTCTGCCTTGGGACGCACGATGTCCGTGGTGCCGACGACGACTTTGTCGTGCCAAGGCACGGCGAACAGCACGCGGCCGTCCGAGGTCTTGGGAACCATGATTGCGTAGTCGCTCTGCAGGAACTTCATGTCGAGCACGATATGCACGCCCTGACTCGGCGTCACCATTCTGCGGTGCGTCGGGCTGTCCATGTGCATGATGTCGTCCACGAAGCAGCCGGCGGCGTTTACGACGCTGCGCGCTTTGAGCGTGTGCTCCTCGCCGGTGAGGTTGTCCACGAACTTCACGCCTGCGGCGCGGCCCGCCGCGTCATGCACGATGCCCGTGACGGTAGCCTGATTGACGACCGTGCCGCCGTTTTCGACGCAGGTCTGCGCGAGGTTCACGGCCATACGTGAGTCGTCGAACTGTCCGTCGTGGTACACCACGCCGCCTTTCAGTCCCTTCTCGACCGAAGTCGGGATGTATTTCATTACCTTTTTCGCCGAAATGTATTTCGAACGTCCGTAGCCGAAACCGAACGAAAGCATGTCGTAGAAGGTCAGACCGCAGAAATAAAGAAAATTATCCCAATACCTGTAGTTCGAGATCACGAAGGCTTGGTCTTTCACCAGATGGGGGGCGTTCGCCTTCATGCGGCCGCGTTCGCGCAGCGCTTCGAGCACCAGCATGACGTCGCCCTTCTGCAGGTAGCGGACGCCGCCGTGTACGAGCTTGGTACTGCGGCTCGAAGTGCATTTCGCAAAGTCGGTTTTTTCGAGCAGCGCCACGCTCATGCCGCGCGTCGCGGCATCGACGGCGACGCCGAGACCCGTTGCGCCTCCGCCGACCACGACGATATCCCAAACTTTGTCTTTTTCGGATAGTTTTTTGATTTGTGCAAGTCTTTCCATAGTTAGTGAATTTCGTTTCGCAACAAAATTACATATGATTTTTTGTATTTCAAAATAAAATATGTTTTATTTCATAATATTCCGTTTCGATATGCTTCCTTTGCGCAAGAATGGTTATTTCTTCTGCCCGCTTCGGCGGATTTCGAATTATTTTTCTTATCTTGCATTACGAAACGATTAAACTTTACTCACATGAACAAATCCGGCGAAGAGACTATTTTGAGCCTTCCGGAACGTCATAACCGGATTCTTGCGCTGCTTCAGCAGAACGGCTCCATCTCCGTGGCCCAGCTGGCCGAACTGTTCAAGGTCTCGGAGGTCACCATCCGCAAAGACCTCTCCTATCTCGAACAACAGAAAAAATTGTACCGAACTCACGGCAGTGCGATTCTGATCAGTCCCTATATCAGCGACCGCCATGTCAATGAGAAGGAAAAAAAGAACGTCGCGGAGAAACGGGCCATCGGCGCCAAGGCCGCCAGCCTGATCGCGCAGGACGATTCGATCATCATCGCGTCGGGAACCACCATGGCGTTTCTGGCGCGTGAAATAAAGCCCGTAGGCCACCTGACCGTCATTACGGCGGCGGTGCCCGTCACTTCGATCCTTTCGCAGGATGCCAACATCGACGTGATTCAGCTCGGCGGCATCACCCGCAGCAGTTCGGTGTCGGTCGTAGGGCCTTTCGCCGAACAGATGCTCCGCCACTTCAATTGCAGCAAGCTGTTCGTGGGCGTGGACGGCATCGATCTGGAATTCGGCCTTACGACGACCAACATGCTCGAAGCGACGCTCAACGGGGCGATGATGAACGCCGCCCAGAAAGTGATCGTGCTGGCCGACAGTTCGAAGTTCGGCCGTCGCGGCTTCAGCAAGATCTGCGATCTGGAGGCCGTAGATCGCATCATCACCGACAGCGGCATTCAGCCCCTTTACCTCGAACGGCTCCGCGAGCGCGGAATCGAGGTGATCGTGGTCGATGCATGAGGCGGTTTTGGCGGGTGCGCTTCCCTCCGACCGGAGAGCTGTATAATAAAAGCGGCCGTGATTTCACGGCCGCTTTTATTATATATTGTAATTGTTATTTCAGCAGCGCCTGCAGGCGTTCGGGATAGTCGGTGGTGATGTAGTCCACGCCGAGGTCGATGAAGTAGCGCATGTCCTCCTCCGTGTCCACGGTCCAGACATTGACTTCGAGGCCCTCTTTGTGGGCCTGCTCCACCCACTTGGGATTTTTGCGGAGCACGCTCATCGAGTAGTCGATACCGGTCAGGCCGAGTTTTTTGATGCTGCGGGGAGCCAGATCGCCGTTGAGGTAGAAGATGCGGCCGTCGGGCATCAGTTTCTTGAACGCAAGGCAGGCGTTGATCGAGAAGGCGATGATGTCCGTGCGGTCGAGCAGGTTGTATTTGCGCAGGGCCTTGACGATCTTTTCGGCTGCGAGATCCTCGCGCTTGAGGTCTGAAAGCGACTTCATTTCGAGGATCAGGCGCGTATCGGGCTTGGCGGCTACCAAACGCAGGTAGGCGTCGAGCGTCGGAATGTTTTCGCCGTTGGGGAGCACGATCGAGGTGATCTCCTTGAGCGTCGATTTCTCCATGTTGATGTCGGTGCCCTTGTAGACGCGGTCGTGGTTGACGATCAGCTTGTCGTCGGCCGTGAGCCATACGTCGATTTCCGAGCCGAAAACGCCGACCGAATCGGCCTTCGTGAACGAAGCCAGTGAGTTCTGGGCCGAATTGGGGGCGGTCCAATAGCCGCGGTGCGAAATTACTTTGGGCTGAGCGGCGACCGCGGCGCTTCCCGTGAGGAGCATGGCGGCTGCGAGGATGAGTTTTTTCGTCATATCGTTTGAAATGTTGGTTGAGTACTTATAAAACGAAACTTTCACAAAGTTAGAAAACATTTCCGGAATAACAAGCTGAAAGCCCTGCAAAGCGTAATTTTTCGTAATGATCGGCCGCTTTGGTCTCTTTCGGGGCATTTTGAAACGAAACTGAAAATGACGAATAGATGGATTTTTCGGCCGGAAAATGCTGGAAATTCAGGATTTTTTTCTATCTTCGTATGATGCAGAGACGATTTATTAACTTAAAAAAACTTCAATAACCAATGAAAGAAAAAGTCAGTAAGAAGTTCGGAGAGCTTTACGGCTCCGGAGCTATCCTCTTCGCTTCGCCGGGTCGTATCAACCTGATCGGCGAGCACACGGATTACAACGGGGGCTTCGTTTTCCCCGGCGCCGTCGATAAGGGTATCGTCGCGGCCATCAAGCTCAACGGCACGGACAAGGTGCGCGCCTATGCGCTGGACCTCGGCGAAAGTGCGGAGTTCGGACTGAACGAGGCGGACAAACCCGCCCAGAGCTGGGCCTGCTACATCTTCGGCGTCTGCCGCGAGATTCAGAAGCGCGGCGGCAAGATCGGCGGCTTCGATACGGTATTCGCGGGCGACGTTCCGCTGGGCGCCGGCATGTCTTCGTCGGCGGCGCTCGAATCGACTTACGCTTTTGCGCTGAACGATCTCTACAGCTGCGGGATCGACAAATTCGAGCTGGCGAAGATCGGCCAGTCCACCGAACACAACTACTGCGGCGTGAACTGCGGCATCATGGACCAGTTCGCTTCGGTGTTCGGCAAGAAGGGCAACCTGATCCGTCTGGACTGCCGCTCGCTGGAATATGCCTATTTCCCGTTCGATCCGAAAGGCTACAAACTCGTCCTGCTCGATTCGCGCGTGAAGCATGAGCTGGTGGGGTCACCCTACAACGACCGCCGCGCGTCGTGCGAGCGCGTCGCCAAGATGCTCGGACAGGAGTTCCTGCGCGGAGCTACGATGGAGCAGCTCGACGCCATTAAGGATAAGATTTCCGAGGAGGATTACAAGCGCGCCCGCTATGTGATCGGCGAGGAGAAGCGCGTGCTCGACGTCTGCGAAGCGCTCGAAAAGGGCGATTACGAAACCGTCGGCAAACGCATGTACGAGACCCACTGGGGCATGTCGAAGGACTACGAGGTATCGTGCGAGGAGCTGGACTTCTTGGCGGAGGTCGCCGAGGCGTGCGGCGTCACGGGTTCGCGTATCATGGGCGGCGGCTTCGGCGGCTGCACGATCAATCTTGTGAAAGACGGGCTTTACGACAACTTCATCGCTACGGCCAAAGAGAAGTTCAACGCCAAGTACGGCCATGAACCCAAAGTCTATGAGGTTGTGATTTCCGATGGCTCGCGCCGGTTGGAGTAATTCCCTCGAAACCTATCAAGCAAAGGCCCCATCCGAAGATGGGGCCTTTTTATGTCGGTACGATCGTCTTATTCGGGCAGCAGGGACTGCGTGGTCAGCGGATGCTGGATATAAATGGGGTTGGTCAGGGCGATCATGCTGCCGTCCTCGGCGCGGAGTTCGGCCCGGACCCAGAGCGAACGCTCTGGAATGGGGACGACGACGGTGCCCGGCGCGATCGAAGTGTCGGAGAACCATCCCTGCTGGTCCGTCATCCGCAGCCGGCCGGCGGTGTTGCTCCGGAACTCGGCCTGCATCCCGCCGCTGCGGAGCAGGGTGTCGCCGATGTCGGCATGCTGTACGGGCGTCGCCGAATTGCGGACCTGCATGCCGATCTCGACCGAGGTGTCCCGCGCCACGTAGCTGCGGCCTGCGGCGATCGCGTCGATGACCGCCTCGGCGGAAAGCGCTTCGGCGCGGACGACCGTGTGGGGCGATGCGATGTTGCCGCCGCGGTGGAAGTCGGTCGAAGCGACGGCGAATTTGCGGTTGCCGCCCACGAGCAGGGTATGCCATAATTCTACGGCCCGTTCGTTGGCGGGACTCCATGCGCTGTTCCAGACCTCGATGCCGTCCATCGGGGTTACGTCGTACAGGAAGTCGAGGTTGTAGGGGTGGTTGGCGACCAGCAGCCGTCCGGCCTTTCTGGCTTTGGCCACGGCCTTGCGGTAGCGGAGCGTGTCGTTGTGGTGAATCCGGAAGTCGATCCATGCGTGCGGGTCGAGACCGAAGATGTTCCAGTGTCCCTGCCCGTAGGTGACTTCCACGCCGTTGATCACGAGGAATTCCGGGTCCTGAACTTCGCCCCAGTGCAGGAGGGCCGAGGTGGTGTTGTGGTCGGTCGAAACGATGCCGTCGAGTCCCGAAGCCTTGCCGAGCGCGATGACTTCGGCCGGCGTCAGCCGTCCGTCCGAGTGGACCGTATGTACGTGGGGTGCGATGCGGTACCAGCCGGGTTTGTCGTTCAATTGCGGAGCTGCGTACGACGGTGCGGGGAGTTTTTTTGCCCGCGGACCTTCCGTAAGAGTGATTTTCAGCGTCCAGTCGGTGGTGCGTCCTGCTGTCGTGGGCATCTGGATGACGGTCCACCGGCCCGGATTGATCCGTCCGGCGAGATAGCCGGGCGTGGCCTCCGTTTCGCCGATTTCGAAACTGCGGCGTGCGCCTCCCGACCAGCCGCGGAATCCCGGACCTTCGAATCCGGCTCCCCGCTCGTCGAAGATGCCGAGGTCCAGATTGCCCGGACGCGCTTCGCCCGAACCGAGATGCTGGGTTACGCTGATCTTTACGATGCCTTCGGGTACGGTGAACGAGGTGTAGACCGGAACATAGTATTGTTCGGGAGTAGCCTTGCCTGAGAAGGTGAGTTCATGGGTTTTGGGTGCTTTGCCTGCGCCGAATGCGGCCGCGTGCGGCGTCAGCAGGCCCGATATTGCCAGCAGGAGCGCTGAAATCCGGATACGGGTGTTTGTCATGGGTGGAGCGTTTATGGGACGGATTGTATTGCGATCGTTTATTCGAGGATTTTTTGCAGCAGAATTTCATCGCCGTAGCCGTCCGGCCGCCATAGCCAGTCGCGTTTGACGCCGATTTCTGCGAATCCCGCTTTGGCGAAGAGTCTCCGGCTGGGGGCGTTGTCGGAACCGACGTTGCACCAGAGCTGGTGCAGGTTCAGCACTTCGCGGGCGTAACGGCATGTCGTCTCCACGGCGTCCGACGCATAGCCTTTGCCGCGCAGTGCGTCGTCGTGGATCAGGATTCCGATGCCTGCCCGGCGGTTGATCGGGTCCAGCTCGAAAAAGTCGAGCGCCCCGACGGGTATGCCGCCGAGGGTTTCGATGACGAGCCGCTGCTGGCGGGTCTGAAAGATGTCGAACTGCTGTTCCTGAATGAACCGTTCAAGCGTGTGGCGCGAAAAGGGGGCCAGCGTGCCGCTGACGCTCCATACCGCCGTGTCGTTCTCCCAAGCGTACATCAGGTCGATGTCGCCCGGTTCCAAGGCTCTCAGCCGCGTTGTCCGGCCTTCGAGGTTCATCAGATGCCGATGATCTTGTTGCGGATAAGCATCGCCACGCCCCAAGCGTTGGCATTCTCGGTCATCTTCGATACGCGGAATTTGGTATCCTTGTAGACGAGGTTGAGCGAGTATTTGTTGGTCGCCGATTTGAGGGGCAGCATGATATAGTCGCCGGCCGCGGCCATGTTGCCGCCGACGATGACCGTTTCGGGATTGAACGTGTTGATGAGGAAGGCGACGGCCTTGCCGACCTTTTCGCCCGCCTCCTCGATTAGTTCGATCGAAAGGTTGTCGTCGTTCTTCGCCGCGGCGATGATATCGTCGATATGGATGCTCTTCTGCTTGTCGTACTTCTCCTTGAGGATCGTGTTCACGCCCCTTTCGATCAGGTGGCTCATCTTGTCCTCGATGGCGATGCCCGAAACCTCGGTTTCGAGACAGCCTTTTTTGCCGCACGAGCAGATGATTTCGTTGTCGAAGAACGGGATATGGCCGAACTCGCCTGCAAAGCCGCTTTTGCCGTAGTACAGCTGTCCGTCTACGACGATGCCGATGGCTACGCCGCGGCCCATGTGGAGGTAGAGCACGTTGCTCTCGTCCTTCGACTTGCCGCAGGTATATTCCGCGTAGCAGCGGGCGCGGGTGTCGTTTTCGAGCAGCACGCGGATGCCCACGCGCTCTTCGAGCAGGTCGCGCAGCGACTGTTCGCTGGTGGTGAAGTATTTGTAGCTGCGGCCCGTGTCGGGATTCACGCGGCCCGTCATGCAGACGCCGAGTCCCAGAATCTTGCCGCGGTCGATGCCGCAGGTGGCGATGAAGTTTTCGATGTTGGTGCAGATGCGTTCGATGCACTGCGGCCGGTCGAGCAGTTCGAACGTGTAGTCGTACTCCTCCTTGATGATGTTGTTCTGCAGGTCGGTGATCAGGAACGTCATGTTGTCGCGTCCGACGTTCACGCCCGCGAAATAGATAGCCGAGTTGGCGAGACCGAAGATGTTGGGACGGCGTCCGCCGGGGGTCTCTACCTTACCCAGATCCGTGACGATGTTCTCATCGACCAGCTCCTGCACGAGTTTCGTGATTGTCGGCACGCTGATATGCAGCTCTTTGGTCAGCTCCGAAAGCGTGCATTCGCCGTTCACCGCCATGTGGGCGATGATGTTGCGCTTGATGATACTGTTCTTGTGTGAAATACCCTTCAGGGTATCGTCTTCGTGTTTGTTGAAAAATTCGGTGAGTGATGTCATCCGTGCTATCCCATTTTTAACTAAACCTTTGCAAATATAATAAGTATATTTAAAAAACGCAACATGTTTTTAATAAAATTTAATAAATTTTGTTTCAAAAGTTTTTAAACGAAAAGGAACGGTCTGACAATCAGACCGTTCCTTTTACCGTTGCGCCTTTTTATTTTATAGCGTCGATTTCGATTCGACCGTTGCTTCGGGGTTTACTTTCTTGATAAGCCCCTGAAGTACAGTGCCGGGGCCGAGTTCGGTGAACTCCGTCACGCCGTCGGCGAGCATGTTCTTCACGATGTAGGTCCAGCGTACCGGAGCCGTCAGCTGTGCGATCAGGTTCGCCTTGATCTGAGCGGGATCGGTATAGGGTTTTGCGTCCACGTTCTGGTATACAGGGCAGACGGGTGCTTGGAACGGCGCTTCGTTGATCGCCTTCTCCAGCTCCTGCTTGGCAGGCTCCATCAGCGGCGAGTGGAACGCTCCGCCGACGTTCAGCTTCAGCGCGCGTTTGGCGCCTGCCTCGGTCAGTTTGGCGGCTTCAACAGCCTCTACGGCGCCTGAGATGACGAGCTGTCCGGGGCAGTTGTAGTTGGCGGCCACGACCACGCCGTCGATCGACGCGCAGATATCCTCGACGGTCTTGTCGTCCAGACCGAGGATGGCGGCCATCGTGCCGGGCTGTGCCTCGCAGGCGGCCTGCATGGCCAGAGCACGTTTCGATACGAGTTTCAGGCCGTCTTCGAACGAGAGCGCTCCGGCGACGACCAGCGCCGAGAATTCGCCCAGCGAGTGTCCTGCGGCCGCATCGGGTTTCACGCCGAGCGCCTTGGCCATGATTACCGAGTGGAGGAATACGGCAGGCTGCGTTACCTTCGTCTGCTTCAGCTCCTCGTCCGTACCTGCGAACATGATGTCCGTGATGCGGAAACCGAGAATCTCGTTGGCTTTCTCGAACAGCTCCTTCGCTTCGGGTACGTTGTCGTAAAGGTCTTTGCCCATACCGACTGCTTGGGCACCCTGACCCGGAAATACGTATGCGTGTTTCATAATCTTTGCTTAAATTTTTTGTTAGCGACGGCAAAGATACGAATTTATTTCCTAACTTTGCACCGCAATGGTTCACAAAGGGCCGGGCAAGGCCCCGTGTGATTAAATGGGAATGCCGTGTAAATCGGCAGCAGTTCCCGCTGCTGTAAGTTCCGTCAATTGCCGCACACTCTTTAGCCACTGGCTCCGGCCGGGAAGGCGTAGCGGCAGGAACGAGCCAGAAGACCTGCCTTGCGTCTCCCGGTGGGAGAATTCTCGATTTTCGGACAGGCTCTGCGGAGAACGGAGCGCTTCGGACGGTGGCACTGGGTGTCGGACGTTTGTTGTGAAGGCGGCATATATAATAGGTATGCGCCGGGCTGTGTAAAACGGGGATTCGATTCCGGGAGTTCGGAACCGGATTTTTTATTTTATACAGATAACTTAAACAAACGAAAGATGAAAAAACTTTTACTGATCGCTTTTGCGGCGCTTGCGTTCGCGGCCTGCTCGGACGATAAGCCCGAAGCGCCCGTTGCGGCAACCGGTATTGCATTGGACCGGGCCGATGCGGAGACTGTTCCCGGAAAAACCATACAACTTGTTGCGGCGGTGACTCCGTCGGATGCGGTCGATCCCGTAACGTGGACTTCGGATAACGAAGCTGTGGCGACGGTTTCCGATTCGGGACTGGTCGAGACTCTGTCGGCCGGCGAGGCGACCGTAACGGCCGAATGCGGCGAATTTACGGCGAAATGCGTGATTCGCGTGAATGAGTTGATTTCATTCGAGGCGGGTGAAAATATGGTCGGAATCGACGGTGAAGCCGTAATTCTCGGCACGATTTCTGTCGTGAGCGGTAAGAATACGGCTACCTTCCCGAATGTTTACTGGGCAAAGGAATATACGGAGACCAACGATCTGCGTGACGATTACGACCAACTCTTTTTCGCATCGCCGCTTTTCTCGACTGCCGACGGAAATATCTGGTTCTCGTCGTACTATTGCGACTGCACGATCTATGGAAGTCAGTATGATGCGTGGGGTGGATTTGTCCTTTCGTCGAATGTGAACAAGAGTGTGGCCCCCCCCCAAGCCGGTCCTGATAATCAGTTCGAAGCTTATGCCGACGGAGGGGCTGACGGATCGAAAACTTTCGCCGTATGCTACGATGCCAAGACAGCAGGTATGGCCATGAGCGCCGATTGCTGCTGGCCGCAGATCGACTTTACAGCCGCTCCCCGCGAAGTGCTTTCGATCGCATTGGCCAATTCGACATGGACGTATAACTATTTTTCCGGGCACGAGGGCGACAGCTATGCGATAAAGATTACCGGAAAACTGAATGATGTGGAGGTCGGGTCGGTGGAATGCCCGCTTATCAGTGGTGCGGACAAGGCCGATACGTGGAAAACGTTCGATCTCTCTTCGCTGGGCAAGGTCGATTGTCTGGTCTTCGCCGTGGTGAGCAGTGAGAAATATGCTCCTTTCTATTTCTGTGTAGATGATATAATCTTGAAAAAATAAAATTATGAAACGATTGAACAGATTTTTTTACCTGTTGCTGCTTTCGGCTGCTTTTGCCGCCTGCTCGGACGATGACGGCCCCAAGACGCCGCCCGTCGAGTACGATGTGATCTCTTTCGAACCCGCGGAGGGGATGCTCGATGCTGTGACCGGTCAAGAGGTAAAACTTGGTGAAGTCAAAATGTCGCTGATGGGCTTGGGGGATTATACCTATCCGAAGGTGTATTGTGCAAAAGCTTACGCCACGACTGCCGATTTTGATGGCAAGCTCTTTACCTCAGCCAACCGGAATATGGCTTTTTATTCCTATTACGCTTCGGCATATGACGGCTGGGGTGGTATCGGACTCTCGCAGATGTACGATATGAACGCGGCGACCGCAACCAGTAAACAACAGTTCTCTGTCTGGGCGGACGGCGGGGCTAACGGAACCGATACTTTTGCCGTGTGTTATGATTCCAACTCTCCGACGGAGATGTATCCCGAATACCTGAGTAAATCGGGTTATCCGACTATTGATATGACGGAGCCGCGGATTGTCGATCATCTTTATATAGCTAACTCAACTTGGATTTATAACTACTTCACAGGGAACGACTCCGACAGTTTTCAGGTCCGCATCACGGGATCGCTTGATGGAGTGGAAAAAGGATGTATTACGGAAACGCTTGTTGCGGGAAAATCAAAATTAAGCGGATGGCGTAAAGTTGATCTGTCCTCGTTTGGTGCGATAGATAAACTTGTTTTCAAGGTAATCTGTAATTATTTGGCTGACCCAACCTATTTCTGCATCGACGAGATCGCTTTGGTGAAACAGACGAAATAAGTTGAGCCGCGCTGTTTGGAGATTAGTACAGCTCAAACGAATTCCCCGTACGGACTGCCTTGCCGTACGGGGAATTTTATTTGTATGGGAGCGTCCGGATGTCGGGGCGAAATCCAGCCGGAAATCCGGGTTTCCGAAATGTGCGGATACGGTTTCGGACGGTCGTACGACCGTCCGAAGGGCCGCTCCGGCATTATCAGATCAGGTTCTCTTTCTCGATGTCTTTGAAATAGCGGTACGTGCCGACTTTCAGTTCGACGGTCGCGGGTTCGTCGCATACGACGATTCCGTGCGGGTGTACCTGCATGGCCGAAATCGTGCAGACATGCGAGTAGGGACCTTCGACGCACTGCTGCAGGGCGCGGGCTTTCTTGTGGCCGAGCGCGAGGATCAGCACCTGCTTCGAATCGAGCACCGTGGCGACGCCTACCGACATGGCCTGCTTGGGAACCTTGTTCACGTCGTTGTCGAAGAAGCGCGAATTCACGACGAGCGTGTCGTAAGTCAGCGTCTTGACGCGCGTACGCGAGTTGAGCGACGAGAAAGGCTCGTTGAACGCCAAGTGTCCGTCTTCGCCGACACCGCCCATGAAGAGGTCGATGCCGCCCGCCTTGCGGATTTTCTCCTCGTATTGGTCGCACTCCTTCTGCAGGTCGGGGGCGTTGCCGTTGAGGATATTGACGTTGGCCGGGTTGATGTCCACGTGGTTGAAGAAGGTGTTCCACATGAACGAATGGTAGCTTTCGGGGTGCTCTTCGGGAAGCCCGACGTACTCGTCCATGTTGAACGTAACGACATCCTTGAAGGAGACCTTTCCGGCCTTGTTCAGCGCGATCAGCTCTTGGTATGTCGTCAGCGGGGTCGAACCCGTAGGCAGTCCCAGTACGAAGGTGCCTCCGGCCGCCTGTTTCTTGTTGATTTGCTCTACGATGTAGCGCGCTGCCCAGCGGCCTGCGTTTTCCTGCGTGTCTTCGATAATCAGTCGCATAGATTGAATGGTTGAATTATTGGGTTATTGATTGTTTTTTCATTTGCGGGGGCTCGTCAGAACATCTTCACGAATACCTCGATTGCCTGATACTCCGCCATGCCGAGCTTGTCGTAAAGCTTGGCGGTGTTCTGCGTGCGCTCTTCGGCGCGCTGCCAGAATTCGCGGGGGTCGCTGCCGGGGAAGGGCATGATGTCCTTCTGCGAGAGGTGGCGGTAGATGGCGTGACGCTTCATGATCAGCTCGTCGGGCGACAAGGGCACCGCCATGTCGACCATGCCGAGATCCCATTCCATCCATGCGCCGCGGTAGAGCCAGAGGTGGCACTCCTTGAGCCATTCGTCGTCCTTCACCACGTCGAGCGCGCCGAGCACGGCCTCCATGGCCGTACGGTGCGTGCCGTGGGGGTCGGCGAGGTCGCCGGCGGCGTAAATCTGGTGGGGCTTCACCTCGCGGAGCAGTTTGACGATGATTTCGATGTCCTTCTCCGTGAGCAGTCCCTTCTTGATGCCGCCCGTCTCGTAGAACGGCAGGTTGAGGAAATGGGCGTTGGTGTCGGGGTTCAGCCCGAACGAGCGCACGGCGGCGCGGGCCTCCGCACGGCGGATGGCGCCCTTGAGGTCGAGCAGCGGACGGGGTTCGGGTTCGCCCTTCTTCTTG
>ERZ791631.485-NODE-485-length-35048-cov-5.094990_pt1 | contig 35048 bp, 27 predicted proteins | sample MGYA00509961_ERZ791631 | MGnify/ENA primary metagenome ERZ791631 (study PRJEB30046, sample SAMN00715248) | human gut metagenome | study: EMG produced TPA metagenomics assembly of the A metagenome-wide association study of gut microbiota in type 2... | reverse complement strand
ATAGCCGTATTCGTCTTTCAGGGTGAACGCCGCTTCCAGTGCGATGCGGTGCTGCCGCTCGGTGATGTCCTTGTACGGGTCGAACTTCTCCCTGTTTCCTTTTGTCTCATCCTTGTCCTTGAACAGGTAGTCTTCCAGCAGCTCGGGCAATGCTTCCTCATTGATGCGGAATGCGAACGGTTCGAAGTCCACCGCCCTGATATGTGCGGTTTTGACCGTACTTATGTCGGGATTCTTGCTGTCCTTCTCCACTTGCAGCACCGTTTCCGCCTTGTTGCTTAGCTCGGTTCCGATGTGCCCCCTTGCGTTCTCGTCCCCCTTGTTCTGGTGCAGTATGGTATGGATGTGGATGTTCCTTTCCCCCGTCCATGTCATCAGCAGGGAGATTACCTTCGTGGATTCGCCGGGGCTGTTGATGTCGTACACCATGTCCCGTATTCCGTCGATGATTACCAGCCCGACGTTTTCAGTCCGGTAGATTGCCTCCCTCACGATTGCTATGCGCTCTTCGGGCGTGTATTTCCGCAGGACGAGGAACTCGAGGTTCTCATGGTTGCTGCCTGTCGGCAGTCCCGCCATGCGCAGGCTGCGCCTTGCCACTTTCGCACAGTGGTAGGAGCTCTGTTCGGTGTCCACATAGAGTATTTTCCGCTTGTTTTCGGGCAGTTCCGCCGTATAGTTCAGTACCGTCCCGTTTTTCAGCGCAGCCGCCACGATTGCGGAGACGTTGAATGTTTTCTTGCTTTTGGCTTTTCCAATTGACGCGCTGAAGTTTCCCAGCGTGCCGATGACGGAGCCCTGCACTTTCAGGATTTCGGGTGCCTGCTCATAGTCTTCCGAAAGGTCAAGCCGCGAGGCATGCCATAGGATTATCGCCTCTTCGGGCGTGATGTTTCTTTCCTTGTTTTCCATATGGCACCTCCCTATCTGCGTCCCCCGCTTTTACGTCCTGCCAGTTCCAGTGCCATGTCCGCATCGACGATGATTTTGCGCCCTATCTGCGTAATGGCTCTGTCTATCCTCCCGCTTTTCTTGATGCGGTTTGCAGTGGGTATGCTGCACCCGAACAGACGGGCTATGCCGCCTATCCCGTACACGTATTTCTTGTCCTTGCCGGCTGTTGGCTGGGCTGGCTTCGTTTCGCTTCCCTGCAAGGCATGGCGGTTCAGGAATATGAACTCTTCGCCCGTCATCTGCCATACGGGCTTTGATAAAAGGTCTCTAATTTCCATATCAGAATGAAATTAACGTTTGTACTGTAAGCCCTGCGCATGGGCTTTTTACCTCGTTCGAACAGTGCAAAGTTAGTTCCGGGTACGGGTGGTAAGGATGTGGATAGCGTGATTGGGGTATCACGCTATCTTATTAAGTATCAGTAAGTAATAAAAGGTGGTAGAAATTATTTTGAGTGGTAAAAGTGGTCGTGTCGTGGAATGTCGGGACATATCACCGGCTATCGGAATACAGACCGCATTTCCCTTGCAAATTCTTGGTTGCTGTCACTGGGGAAATCGGAAACGGGCTCTTTGTATTTTGACTTGTAGTATGTATCGTCTATTCCCAGCAGGTTCATGACGTCCTCTTTCCATTTCTCTCTGTCCGGCTTGGGCAGCGTTTCACCCATAAGGAAAATGAGGTAGCATACACGTGCCTTCTCCCTCGGTCTTATTTTCAGTCTGCCTTCGCATGGTTGCAGGTTTAGGTTGGCGTAGAAGTCCAGTTCGGAAACGGTTTCAAACTGTACACCGTTGCATTTCTCATAAATGGCTGACAGCAGCCGCATGGGAAAATAGGCGGATGGGCTTGCCGGGGTGGTACCGGATGAGGAAATTCCCTTTTCCTCCCTTTCCTTTTTCTTTTGGTCGGTCAGATACTTTTCAAGGATTGCCAATAGTGAGCCGCCCAGCCTGCAAATGTCCCCGCAACGGTTTTGCAGGCATTGCAGGGCTTCCCGCCTTGCCTGCTCCTTCTGCCTGTACAGTTCATCCAGTTTGGCTTTCTCCTTGTCGTATTCCCGTTTGCACCGTTCGTACCTTCTTTCCAGCAGTTCCTCTTCCTGACGGTCGTGTTCCCTGAAACCTACCGCTTCCAAAGAGCCGTTGGCTTCCATGAGTTCCCGGTAATATCCGTTTGTGACTTTCATCTGTCTGTCAATACCCCAGTCAAAACGGCTTTCATGCTGTCGGCAGACATATCCGGTATCAAGACAGTCGAAAAACTCCCTGCAGGTATTGTAAGTCGAGATGTTGCTTTCAATCTCACGTTTCAGGCTGTTCAGCAATATGGAGAAGTGCGCAGCGTCCATTTCAAGCATGAGGCTGATAAGTGCCGTCTCAAAAGTCTGCGTGTCCCTGTACTCTCTGTAAAAATCGGAAATGAACTGCTGCTGCTCAAAAGAGAAACTGTCTCCGGACATTATTCCGGTGTATATCTTGTTGAGTTTCCCGTAGCGGGGTATCATTGACGTTATTCTTTCTTCCATGATATTATTGTGGTTACAGTTGGTTAAACTTGCTCATTGCGTTCGCCTTCACGTCATCGGCTATGTCTATGTAGGGCTTCATCGCCTTGTAGTCGCTGTGCCCCGTCCATTTCATCACCACTTGTGCGGGAATGCCGAGCGCAAGCGCGTTGCAGATGAATGTCCGTCTTCCGGCATGGGTGCCCAGCAGCGCGTATTTGGGTGTAATGGTGTCTATGCGCTCGCTGCCTTTATAGTAGGTTTCGCTTACAGGTTCGCTGATTTCCGCAAGTTCCCCCAGTTCTTTCAGGTAGTCGTTCATCTTTTGGTTGCTGATGACCGGGAGCGCCTTGTGTCCTTCAAACTCCACGTCTTTGTATTTGTCAAGTATCGCCCTGCTGTGATTGTTCAGTTCGATGACAAGGCGGTCAGCAGTCTTTACGGTGGTGATTTCTATATACCCGTCCCGAATGTCGCTCCGTTTGAGGTTGTACACGTCAGAATAGCGCAGCCCGCTGAAACAGCAGAACAGAAAGACGTCCCTTACCCGTTCGAGATATTGCTTGGTCAGGGGTATCTTGTAATCTTTCAGCTTGTTCAGTTCTTCCCATGTGAGGAATATCACCTTCTTTTGGACGCTTTTCAGCTTCGGGTTGAAGCTCTCGTAAGCGTTGTTCATGCAGTACCCTTTCTTGGTGCACCACCGCAGGAACCATTTCAGGTAGGCTATCTGCTTCATGGTGGACGTGTTGCGCAAGCCTTCCACGTCCTTGAGGAAATTCACGTAGCTTGTCAGCTTGGGTTCGTCCAGTGCCTCGAAGGTCAGTTCCTTGTCGAACTTCTCAAGGTGTTTCCTCACTGCGGCGAACTTCTCATAAGTGGCGTCAGACCAGCCGTTCTGTGTCCCGCATTCCTTGATGAACTCCCCGAACACCTCCATAGGTGCGAACGTCAGGGGCTTCTGCTGTTCCTCCTCCCTCTTTTCGCTATGCAGGTTGTTGAAAGCCTCCTTCACTTGTGCGGTGGTAGGCATGGTTCCCTGAACCTCGAACTCCTTGAAGATGTTCTGTATTTCCGTATAGTAGCGCAGCAGGTCGGTGTTGATTTCGGATGCGCTCTGTTTCAGTTTGTTGGTGCAGCCCGGCTTTACACGCTGCTTGTCGGCGTCCCATTTGGCTGCGTCGATGCGGTAGCCCGTTGTAAACTCGATGCGCTGGCTGGCAAATATCACACGCATACGGATAGGCACATTCTCCACGATTGGTACGCCGTTCTTCTTCCGGCTTTCCAAAGAAAAGATGATGTTTCTCTTGATATTCATATTCGGGTGTAATTAAATTAGCACCCAAATATACACCCAATTATTGAGATAGCAAAAGATTTTGAATGATATTTTACGATATAAACCAATCGTAATAAGCTGTTTATTAGTAGATAGTTACGATATTATGATATTTTGCAAAATTATAGGTTAAAGTACCGTACGCACCGCTTTCTTATGAAGCAAAATAAAGAAAAGTCCTGAAGTACAATACTTTAGGGCTTTTCTTTTTGTCTAACACAACACCCAAAAGCCGCGGAATAACGCAGTTAGCACTGGCTTATCCGTTGGACTTTTTGGAACCGAAATTATAAACCGCAAAACGTTTTGTGATTCTTTTTCAAATCGCTTTGTGAGTGTTTTGTACTTGTTAACACAAAACAAATTGTGATTTTTTATTTATTTTCCAATACCATTTAAACGGTTCTCAAAAAGGGATTAAAAACACCCCAAACCATTCCCAATTGTTATCTTTGTATAGCTTGGGGAAGCACACATATAATAAGTAATGGTGATGAAACCACTTTTCTTGTATATTAATTCCACTATCTCATTTAACTTCTTCCGAGCAAAAGTAATTCATTTGATTTGAATTATATACGGTCCTATCTCAGAATCAAGGATTCTGGTATAAATATCCGTAAATCGTATACAAGCCGGCTTATTCAATCGCGGTAAATTTGCAATCAGAAAATGAACAATGAAAAAATAGAAGATTATGGATCGCGGAAATTTCTTAAGGACAGCATCGATTTTGCACTACTCGCAGCCGGAGCTACAACGGGTGTTTCCCGTGTGTTTGCTGAACCTTCATCTTCTTGGACGAGAAATTCGTCTGATGAAAACACACCGAATACGAACAATGCGATGGAGTATCGCACGCTCGGAGGATTGGATGTATCGGCTATCGGTCTGGGTTGCCTGCCGATGGTGGGTTATTACGGCGGAAAGTACGATAAAAAGGATATGATTACTCTGATTCGCCGGGCATACGACAAAGGTGTCACCTTTTTCGATACGGCGGAGGTCTATGGCCCTTATACCAGTGAAGAGTGGGTCGGCGAGGCACTTGCCCCGTTTCGCAATAAAGTGAAAATCGGAACGAAGTTCGGTTTCGGTGTCGAGGAGAAACAACCGACCGCTATCAACAGTCGTCCCGACCATATCCGCCGGGCGGTGGAAGGTTCTTTGAAACGCCTGCGTACCGACCATATTGACCTCTTGTATCAGCACCGTGTCGATCCGAAAGTACCGATGGAAGATGTGGCCGGAACGGTCAAAGATTTGATGCGGGAGGGAAAAGTTCTGCATTGGGGACTGTCGGAAGCGAGTGCCCGTTCCATTCGTCGGGCGCATGCCGTCTGTCCGCTTTCGGCCGTGCAGAGCGAGTATGCCATCTGGTGGCGGGAGCCTGAAACCAAGATCTTTCCGACATTGGAAGAGCTTGGTATCGGCTTCGTACCTTATTGTCCGCTGGGGCGTGCGTTCCTCACGGGGGTAATCGGCGAGAACAGCCGTTTCTATGAGGGTGACCGCCGTTGGAACCTGCCGCAATTCACCCCCGAAGCTTTGAAGCACAATATGCCGCTTGTAGCTTTAGTCCGTAAATGGGCCGAGCGCAAGGGAGTTACACCTGCACAATTCGCTTTGATATGGATGTTATCTCGCAAATCGTGGATCGCTCCGATACCCGGTACGACCAATCCGGTACACTTGAATGACCTGCTCGGTGCGGGAACCGTCCGTCTCTCTGCTTGGGAAATGGAGGAGTTCGATAAGGAGTATGCCCAAATCGACTTGATGGGGCATCGTGCCGATCCGTTCACCGAAAGTCAAATAGATAAATAAAGAAATCATCATGGTAAAAACAATTTTGGGTGTTCTGTCACTGCTTGTCATGTTATCGTGCAGTACTACCGTGAAAGAGAGCACTATACAACCTAATATAATGGAAACAAACAAAAAAAATCTCGGAAATCTGCTGGCAATTTATCCCAAACCGATGACGGTTGTCGGGGCGGAGGTCGAAGGGAAAGTAAACTGGCTCGTGGTAGGACACACGGGAGTCATCGGTCATGACCGGATACTGGTCAGCATGAGTAAAAGTCATTATACGAATCAGGGCATAAAGAAGTCCAAGAGATTCTCCGTTAATCTTGTGAGCCGTGAGATGTTGCCGAAGGCCGACTATGTCGGGAGCGTAAGCGGTGTGACGGTAGATAAATCAGAGGTGTTTGCTTACCATATCGGTGAGCATGGTACCCCCGTTATAGATGCGTCACCCCTCACAATGGAGTGTGAGGTGGTAGACATCTATGAAACTGAAGGTTTCGACAATTTCATTTGTGCGATAGTCAATACATGCGCTGCTTCCGATGTGCTCGACAGTAACGGTAAGCTTGACTATACGAAGCTGAAACCCGTATTGTTTGAATTTCCTACTTACTCCTATCTTGCTACGGGAGAGATTATCGGCAAATGTCTGAATCTGGATAAGCAACCGGGAATGTGCGCTAAAGAGCCGATGCATGTCGATGGTATCGTAAGGTTGTCGAAAATTGAGGTATATCCGCAGTATCTCGACGAATATATGAAATATGCGACCGAGGTAGGCGAAATCTCCCTACGTACCGAACCGGGCGTACTGACGATGTATGCAGTCGGTGAAACGGAGAATCTCTGTAAGATAACGATCCTCGAAACCTATACGAGCCGTGAGGCATACGAGAAGCATATCGCTTCAAAACATTTTCAAAAGTACAAGCAGGGAACGCTACATATGGTCAAATCGTTAGTTTTGTCCGACCAGACACCACTCAATCCAGCTAACAAACTCAATAATTTCATGCAATAAAATGAATATGAAAAAGTTATTATTAATTTCACTGTTGCTGCTAACCGCCCTGTCAATGGCAGCTTGCGGCGGCTCCGACCATGAACCGTTTAGTCCCGAACAACCGGAAACTTCCGAACAACCGGAAGGAAATGAGAATACGCCCGATACGCCGATATCCGGTGGTAACGGCCACTATTTGGTACTGTATGCTTCACGTACGAACAATACGGAACGGGTGGCACGACGGATTCAGACGACACTTGACTGCGATATATTGGCAGTCGAGCCGCAAGTACCTTACGAGGATGACTACAACGCCATGTTGGAACGTTCACAGGAAGAGTTGGCCGCTATCCGACAAGGTAATTATCCTGCTATTAAAACAATGTTGGAAAACTTTGATAATTACGACATAGTCTTCATTGGTTATCCTATTTGGTACGGCAGTATGGCGACACCGATGCAGACATTCCTGCACGAACACGCTGCGAAACTCGCCGGCAAACGGATTGCTTTGTTTGCCACTAGCGGTAGTAGCGGAATCTCGACTTCGGTTAGCGAAGCCCGCAGTCTTTGTCCGGATGCAGCCATAATCGACCGGACTGTATTATTAACCTCTTCAACTCTCTCTCAAATGGAAAATCGTATTACAGAATGGCTCAATGGGATTGGAGCCGAACGGGAAGAACCCGAAACTCCCGATACATCTTCATTGAATGTAAACATTACAACCGGTAACCGCACTATCACTGCTACAATGGAAGACAATGCCGCTGCACGGGATTTTCTCTCACGCCTGCCCCTTGAGATAACGCTGAACGATTATAACAATACGACGGAAAAGATTTTCTATCCCGATCCGGTTCTGACGACCGAAGGTGTCACATGGGGCTGTACTCCTGCGCCCGGTGATATAACTATCTATGCACCGTGGGGCAATGTAGCGATTTTCTGTAAGAGTTGGTCACATAGTCGTGATTTGATTAAGATTGGTCGTATCGACGGAAATGGTATTGAAGTGTTAAGTGTAGCCGGGGATATATCCGTGAAAATAGAAAGGAGATAAGAGACAAAAACGGATAAATTCAAAGAATATGCAAAAAAGCGTAAGTCTTAATCATAAAATTGAAAACTAAGAAAAATAATGAAAGTAATATCGAATACTGAATTTGGTGGAGAAAGGCCTTTGTTTGAATCGCATGACCTCCGATTGGAGAACGTCGTTATCCGTACCGGGGAGTCGGCTATTAAGGAGTGTAGTAACATCGAGGCCGTCGATTGCCGGTTCGAGGGAAATTATCCTTTTTGGCACGTGCATGGTTTCGTTATCGACCGTTGTTTTTTCGATGTGGGCGGACGTTCGGCATTGTGGTACTCCGATCATCTGAAAATGACGAACACACGTATCGACGCCCCAAAAATGTTCCGTGAAATGCACGACATTGAAATCGAGAACGTAGAGATGACGGATGCCGACGAAGTGTTCTGGCGTTGCAAGAATCTGGACATCAAAAATCTGAAATTACATGGCGGTACTTATCCGTTCATGTTCAGCAGTAATATCCGCATCGACGGATTGGAAAGTGACAGCAAATACGTTTTCCAGTATGTGAAGAATGTGGAGTTGCGTAATGCCAAAATCACCACGAAAGACGCTTTCTGGGAGGTGGAAAATGTGACGATTTACGATTCCGAACTCAATGGTGAATACTTGGGTTGGCATTCGCATAACCTTCGGTTGGTGAATTGCCACATTACCGGCGAGCAACCGCTCTGCTATGCCCACGACCTTGTGTTGGAGAACTGTACTTTCGGTCCCGACTGCGACCGGGCTTTCGAGTATAGTTCGGTGCAGGCGACCATCAAAGGCGCAATAGGCGGAGTGAAGAATCCGCGAACGGGCTGTATCACTGCCGAGAGCTATGGGGAGATTATTCTCGACGAGAATATCAAGGCTCCCGCCGACTGCAAGCTGAGACTTTGGGACGAGAAGACCTGCTTTACCGATTGACACTTTTGCAAATCACTTAAAAAGATAAGTTATGACATACGATTTCGACATGATTGTCCCACGTCGTGGGACAGGCTCTTATAAGTGGGATACTCCTGAAGAGGAGAATGTGCTGCCTATGTGGGTGGCGGATATGGATTTCCGTACAGCACCGGCTATTATTGAAGCACTGCAAAAACGGGTGGAACATGGCATTTTCGGCTATGCCAAAGTGCCCGAAACCTATTATGATGCGGTCGTCAGATGGTTCGAGAGCCGTCACCGTTGGCGGATTAATCCTCAATGGATAATCTATACGAGCGGCGTAGTACCGGCTCTGTCGGCTGTTATCAAAGCCCTGACCGTACCGGGCGACAAAGTAATCGTCCAGACCCCGGCATACAACTGTTTTTATTCGTCGATTCGCAATAACGGATGCGAATTGTCGGTCAATAACCTCATTTACCAAGATGGTCGCTATGCAATGGACTTCAAAGATCTTGAAGCGAAAGCGGCCGACCCGAAGGCGAAAATCCTGCTATTGTGCAATCCCCACAATCCGGTCGGACGGGTCTGGACGCCGGAAGAACTGCGGCGTATCGGTGATATCTGCTTGCGCAACGAGGTGTTTGTTGTGGCGGATGAGATCCATTGCGAATTGACCTATGAGGGACATGACTACACGCCTTTTGCCTCCCTGTCCGAGTGCTTTCTGCAAAACTCTGTAACCTGTGTTTCACCGAGTAAGGCGTTCAATCTTGCCGGACTGCAAATCGCCAATATCATTGCGGCTGACAAGGAGGTACGCCGTCGTGTCGACCGCGCCATCAATATCAACGAAGTGTGCGATGTCAATCCGTTCGGCATTATCGCTACGATAGCGGCTTATAACGATAGTGGTCAGTGGCTCGATGCTTTGCGGAAATACCTGTGGGAGAATTACGAATATCTCTGCCACTTTTTCGAGGAGCACTTGCCGCAATATTCTGTGCTACCGCTTGAAGGGACTTATCTGGTTTGGATAGACTGCCGGGCATCCGGTATCGGCTCGGATGCCATAACTCTGCGGTTGCAAAAGGAACAAAAACTGCTGGTTAATTCCGGTACGATGTACGGACCCGGCGGAGAGGGATTCATACGCCTGAATATCGCTTGTCCCCGGATATTACTTGCTGACGGATTGGAACGTATTCTAAAATATATAAGGAAGCATATGAGGCTGCTCCCTCATGGTAAAATCAGATAGCTGCTTCCTGAAGCAGTTCGATAATAAGCTGTCTAAAAAAATAAAAACACTATGAAAGAAGAAAATCAAGAAAGAATCAGCCGGCGCGGATTTCTGAAAAGAGCGGCGTTAGTGAGTGCGGCATTGGCCGTACCTTCGGGGTTCAGTGAAGTTTTTGCTTCAGAGACTGAACAAGTGGAAACATCCGATATTAATACCGATGTAGCACGTATCAAGGGACATCGTGTATTGGGTACGGGTAAGGCGGCATTGGAGGTTTCCGCACTTGGTTTCGGCATAATGGGCATGACCTACAACCGCAGCCAACATCCGGACAAAAAACAATGTATCCGGCTGTTACATGAAGCTGTGGAGCGCGGGATAACGCTCTTTGATACAGCCATTGTTTACGGACCGCTGACCAACGAGAATTTAGCCGGAGAAGCTTTATCCGAATTCAAAGGGCGGATTAACGTAACGACCAAATTCGGGCATGAAGTCATTGACGGCAAGGCTACGGGACGCCAGGACAGCCGACCGGAGACTATCCGCCGCTATTGCGAGGAGTCACTCCGCCGTTTGCGGCTTGATTCGCTGCCGATGTTCTATCAGCATCGTGCCGACCCGGATACTCCGGCCGAGGAGGTGGCGGCTACCATTGCCGACCTGATCAAGGAGGGAAAAGTACAACGCTGGGGTATGTGCGAAGTCAGTGCCGAGACTATCCGTAAAGCTCACGCTATTTGTCCGCTGACGGCCATCCAAAGCGAGTATCATTTAATGCATCGCTTGGTAGAAGATAACGGAGTGCTGGATGTATGTCGGGAGCTGGGTATCGGTTTTGTTCCGTACAGCCCCCTGAATCGTGGCTTTTTGGGTGGATGTATTAACGAATACACGGTCTTTGATGTAAACAATGATAACCGCCAGACCTTGCCGCGCTTCCAACCCGAAGCCATGCGTGCGAATATCCGCATCGTGAATGCGCTGCAAGCTTTCGGTCGCACGCGAGGCATGACCTCGGCACAAGTGGCACTTGGGTGGTTGCTTCAGAAAGCGCCGTGGATTGTGGCTATTCCGGGAACGACAAAACTGTCGCATCTGGAGGAGAACCTGCGTACACTCGATTTCAACATGACTTCCGGAGAATGGAAAGAACTGGAAGATACCGTAGCGGCGATTCCCGTTGTCGGAGACCGTTATAATGCCGAGCAACAACGTCAGGTAGGCCGCTAAAGTATCAGTAAATAAGGTAGTATAATCTGTTATTTATCTCCCGGCTGAACAGAAAAGCTACCTTATTTTTGTATTTTGAAAGCGGTTGTTACCACGAACTCTAATTATTTATTCTGTTTGAGCAGTGCTATAAACTCCTCGAATGATATGATGGTTTCATGTTTTGGAGGTAACTCTAAATAGGTCTCTTGCAGTCCTCGTATGTTTCGCTGAATCAGTGGAAATTCTTTCTTACGACAGGCTTCAAAGAATGTTTTGTTTAACATGATAACTCTTATGGCTATATTTCCATTCGGTTTGATTTTTGCAATATGAACAATGACGTGCAACTTGCCTTTGCCTGCTTTTTGTTTGTTGAAAGAGTTTTTGACTTTATCCGGTCTGATCCACAGTGTGTCTTCCGGCTTGACGCTTATATTAGGACCTGTAACTTCTACATACGTATCGGGGATGATTACATATAAATCGGCGTCTCCTTTCGTTAAACCATAGTCTGATGCGCTCCCCGATGGAAAATCTTCGCTTCCGGCTCCGAGGCCTACTTCCAGCGTTTTAAAGCCTGTTTTGCTTTCTATCAGTTCTTTCACGAATATCTCTTTCTTGCTGGATATTTCCCAGTATTCTTTATAGGCTTCTTTCCAATAGTTCTTATCCATAATATATAAATTTAAAGCGCATATTTGTTGTTGTCGGAAGTATTAATGCGGGTACCTCTAATCAGTGTCTTACAAATGTAGGATATTTTTTTGTCGGAAAGTAATTTGAGAGATAAATTTATTGGGGAAGACTTATGTTGTAAGATTTTGAGCGCAAAGATACGGTATTATTTATTATGCAGTTCTTTTTATTGCTTATCTTTGCAGCCGCATTTATTGATTGATACAGATTGTCTGAGATTATTATATTATGAAACAGAAACGAATACCGTTAGTAGGGGAACAATATCTTGTTCCTTTTATATTGATAACTTCTCTCTTTTTCCTGTGGGGATTTGCACATGCCATTCTGGACGTGCTGAATAAGCATTTTCAGGAGTTGCTGGATATTACAAAGGCACATTCGGCCTTTATTCAAGCGATGATGTATATGGGCTATTTCGTAATGGCTATTCCTGCGGGATTGTTTATAAGCCGTTTCGGATATCGCAGGGGAGTAGTCTTCGGATTACTGCTATATGGTATCGGGTCGTTGCTGTTTATTCCCGGACAATATTATCTTTCGTTCAATATGTTTCTGTTTGCCCTTTTTGTCATCGGTTGCGGACTGACATTTCTTGAAACGGCCGCCAACCCTTATGCTACTGAATTGGGGGCAAAAGAAACGGCTGCCAGTCGTTTGAACTTTGCTCAGTCGTTCAATGGATTGGGATGTATTTGCGCCCCTGTACTGGCAGGATTGCTTTTGTTTTCGGAAGACGGGAGCGGCAGTGCGGGCAATGTGGCGCTGCCTTATGTCGGTATGGGGATAGTGGTATTGCTGGTGGCGCTGGTTTTCTCGAAAATTAAGCTGCCCGAAATAGAGCATGGTGTAGAGGTGGATGAGGCCGGGCACAAAATAGGGTTATGGTCGCATAAACTCTTTATCTTTGGCTTATTGGCTCTGTTTGCTTATGAGATAGGGGAAATTTCCATTAATAGCTTTTTTATCAATTATGTAGTGGAACAAGGATGGATGAATGCCCGTGAAGCTTCATTGGTACTCTCATTCGGCGGACTGGGCTTATTTATGCTGGGACGTTTTGCGGGCAGTTGGATTATGGGGCGTGTACGTGCGGAGAAAATGTTGCTGGTCTGCGCTACGGGAACGGTGGTGACTACTTTGGTGGTATTGCTTGATGTCGGTATGGTGTCATTGATAGCGTTGCTCTGCGGATATGCCTTCGAGGCTATTATGTTCCCCACGATTTTTGCCCTTTCTCTGAGAGGGCTGGGTAACCATACCAAGCGCGCTTCTTCTTTCCTGATGATGTCTCCGGTAGGCGGGGTAGTGGGGCCTTTGTTAATGGGACTTGTAGCGGATTACACAACAATGGTAATGGCATTTACCGTACCTTTGGCGGCTTATTGCGTAATATGGTGCTATGCGCGCAAGATGTTGTCCGTGGCAGGAAAGGTACGATAAAGAGCTTGTCAATATAAGATATATCCGGCTACTCCTGCAAGTATTATCAGCAGGATAGGATGCATATTCCACTTCCAGGTTACTCCGAAAGCGGCTGCGAAGATTAGGATGCTCTTGTAATCTATGAAATTTTCCTTGTTCATCAGTAACAAGGCGGCAGCGGCAATCAGTGAGACGGACATAGGTAACAGTCCCGACATGGCTGCTTTGATGTATTTGTTATCCCTGCATTTCACGAAGAAATAAGAGATGAGCAGTACCAGTATGAACGAGGGCAGACAGACTGCCACCGTAGCTGCGATAGCTCCCCATATGCTTTGAGTAACGGTGTAGCCTACATAAGTGGCGCTGTTGATGCCAATAGGTCCCGGAGTCATTTGTGAGATGGCCACAACATCGGTAAATTGCTGGAGCGTGAGCCAGTGATAATGGTCTACTACTTCATATTGAATTAAGGAAAGCATGGCATAGCCGCCTCCGAATCCGAACATTCCGATTTTCAGATATACTAAAATTAATTGCCAGTAAATCATGCTTGTAGTTTTGTCAGTTTATCTTTTAACCATAATGTGTAAATCAGTCCGCCTGCAATTCCTGCCAGTACGATATATACGGGTGACAGACCGCATTGCCAAATAAGCAATGTGGCGATGGCGGGAAGTACCAGTTGCCGGTATTTCAGTTTCAAGGCGCGTGCGGCGGAAATACAGGGAAATACGATTAAAGCGACCACCGCCGGGCGGATGCCATTGAAGATGCGTATCATAGTCTGATTATCCTGAAAGTGCGCAAAGAACATGGCTATCAGCATCATAATGACGAAAGACGGAAGTATGGTAGCCAGGGCGCATACCAGACTGCCTTTTACCTTATGCAGTTTGTAGCCTACAAAGATGGATATGTTTACCGCAAATACTCCCGGTAGCGATTGGGTTAGTGCGAACATCTCCATGAAATCATCTTTAGTCATCCATTTTTTATTTACAATTTCCCGTTCAATAAGGGGTATCATGGCATAGCCGCCACCAATGGTAAACATACCGATTTTGGCAAATGTAAGGAATAGAATCAGGTACTTCATTTTCTTTCTTGTATCTATACTAAAAGAGTTGCAATATAGGGAAAAAATCCCGTTATTGCAACTCTTTCATGTCTTATGTAAAGATGGAATTACTTCATCTTATTAAGGTTCTCCTGTGCTTTGTCCGGTTCTATAGTCAAGGCTTTGGTGAACCATTCCTTTGCTATCTCGGTATCTCCCGACAGCCATGCCAATACGCCCAGGTTATTCCATGCACGGGGCTCGTCTTTTACTCTTTCCATGTATTGTTCCGCACGGTCAAAGTCACCATAAACGATGTTGGCGGAAGCTGCGTTGATATTGGCTACAATATCTGCCGGATAGTTGGTAGCGGCTATTTCGTAGACTTCTTTATATTCTTTTGTTCCCGGTTGGAAATTTTTGGCTACACCGTACATTTCCTGCAAGTTCAGCATTTTGGGATTGGTATAAATCAACGTTGCGGCTTCGGAGTTACGTACTTCGCGTATTTCGTAATCGATAGCGATGGACAGACGACGCAGACGAGGATAATATTCATTCATCATGGCACGGTAAGAAGCAGCGCCCAGTCCCGATTTCAGTCTGGCCTCACGCACGTCGGGGTTGGTATATTTATTGATGATTTCCAATGCTTTTTCTGCATATACGGGCTTGTCTTCTTCGAGCATCTTAACAAGGCTCTCCCAATCTTCACCGGCAGAGGTCACGTTCAGTATGCTGTCCGGGAAGTGATAGCTTCCTCTCAGGTAAAGAGCAAAAGAGTCGGCGCGTTTTGTTGCCACACGGTCGTTGGTCTTGGCAGAGCCGTCGGGTGAAGCGTATCCGCATACGTTGATGGCTTTGAAAGTTACCAAATCGCCTTCGGTCAGCGGATTCAGCGTTTCTTTCAGCTTTTGGAGCTCGGCGGAGTTGTTTTTGAAGTCGGCTTTGAATTCCGTACCGCCTACTGCATATTCTATATACAGGGTATTTTGTTCCGAACGCACTTTCAGAGGTTCTTCCGTCGGAGTAAGGTAGGATACCATGCTCATGCAAGGCTCGCAGATGGAGCCTTTTTGTGGCAACGGTTCTTCTTCCACTACAACCACCGGCTCTATTACCTGAATCTCGGGTAAATCCAGCAGACAGCCGTATTTCTTTCTTCCTTCCTGCAATATCCACATATCCGCTTGGCTCATCCACTCTTCGTAGGGAATGCGTACGGTATAGTCCACCAGGTTCCGGCGGTCGGCAGACTTACCTTTGATGACGGTATAAGGCGCGTTGTAATATCCTTTCTTGGCAAGCTTACGGTCTTTGTGACGCATCTTGAACTTGCTCTTTCCGGTCACAACAACGGGCGGCAAGGTCTTGTAGTTCTTTCCGGCAAACAATACCGGAGTAAAAGCGTAAGATTGGGTACTGTTCACTTTTACAGCTTCCATATTAAACTTAAAGTCCAATGTCAGCGTATCGTTTTCCAAGGTCAATGCCGGTTTGGTGACTTTTACTTCACCTGCCATCGCGGCCAATGGCAGCATGGCAAACAGCAGGCAATATATTTTTTTCATATTCTTCTTGTTTTAGTTGATGAATTTAGAGTGATTGGGTTTCTACCGTTTTGTATTTACGCTTGTACTTCGGTCCGAAAGTGAAGTTGATACCCAGATTTACGTTGACGGCAGCACGGCTGATAGGGGCGTAGTAGGCCGGTTCGTATTTACACATGGGAACATCTGCGCCGATGAAGAAGTTGAAACCGCGCGGGTGGAAATTCAACATGATGCCGGCGTCGGAACCGAAGTTGGACAGAGCGTAGTTTACCGATGCTTCAAACCAAGAAAGGGGAGCGACATTGGCAGAAACGCGTGCTTCTGTCCACGAGTGCTTACCTTGCATGCGGGTGGTGGAGAGGAAACCGAAGTTCAGACGGTCGTAAGCGGGCAGAGTGTATTGAGCGCCCAGGTGCAGGGTAGCTGCAAGGGCGGTGGTACGCTTCATTCCTTCGCCCACTTTATCGAACTTTGCCAAGTCCGCCAGGTCGTCTACCAGTTCGTCTACTTGGGTATCCAGTTTTTTGTTATTGTTGCTTCCATCGTCTTTTACGGAGATTTCGCTAAAGCCGTCGAACGTAAAGTCTTTGCTCATTGTGCCTTTGGTGGTATTCTTCCATGATATGAAACCGAGGTCGAGCAAGGAAGCGGAGAATGTCCATTCATCGTTCAACTTGTAAGTCGCTCCCAAATCGATAGCCATACCGAAGCCTGTGGGACCGAGGTTGTCTGTATCGAAATCCAAATCATCGTAAGAAATCTGTCCGTCGGTACCTTCTTTCAAAGTTTGTGTTCTGTCTCCGTTGGCATCCAAGATATAGTCGTCTTCCTGATAGTTGCCGGTTTCGCCTTTGGTGGGTACAATAAGACCTTTGGCAGACATATATAGTTCGGCATTCTTTGGAGTGATGGTCCATTTGTCCTGAGAGGCAAGGATGTTCAGCTCGTCGATGTGCATGGTTGCTTTCGCCAATCCCACGAGTGCCTTTACTTTGGCGCCTACTGTCAGGCGTTCGTTGATTTCGCGTGCGTGGCCGAAAGCGATTTCCGCATAGTTGGTAGATACGATATTCAGGTTCTTCACATTGTAGCTGCTTCCTGTTTCGCTGGCTACTCCGTTTTTCATGAACTTAAAGAGTTCATCGGGCATGAAGAAGTTAGTGTTTGACTTAACGGAAATACCGAGCGTATTGAAGCCGCCCCAGGCATGAAAACCTAAGGAAAGGATTGATTCGTCTACATTGACGCCTACTTTCAGTCTTTTGGGCAGCCCTTTCAGGAATTCAGCGCTGCTGACTTCTTCGTTCATAAATGTAGTGAGGTCACCGTTGGCTTTCTTGAAGATAAAGTCACCTACACCACCTGTGGATTGCGCTCCGATGGTAAGATTTCCCAAGCCGGGAAGGCTGACATAGCCACGTTCGCCCATGAAGGCGGGATTTAGTTCGTGACGGTAGGTGCTTCCTTCCAGAAAATAGGTTGAACGGCTGTTCTGTGTCTGTGCCATTGCGTCACTGATTGCAAGTGTCGCTACTGCTCCGGACAGTATAATCGCTAAAACATTTGTTTTCATTCGTTTCGTTATATATGATTGTTGAATCTTTTGTTTGTATCGCATGAAATATATTTCTATTAGTTCAAATCAACTTTGATACCGTTAGGTATTTTGAGTTTCATGTCTGTAAGCTGTAACCATTGTGTACTTAATAACTGAACGTCGGTTGCTTGTCCCGGTACGGCTGTAACTTTCAGCTTCAGACCGTCCAACTTGCTGATAGCGCCTTCTGCGGTTTCGTTCAAGTTGATATTGAGCGTACTTGAAACTTCGGCTTTACCGTCTTTGCTTTCCGTGATGGTTCCTTCTACGGTCACGTCAATGTCTTTTATTACGTTTCCATTGGCATCCAGCGCGCTTACATTTTCGTTTTTGATTTCCATTGCCAAAGGAATGGTGTTGACAGCGTTGATAGAGAGAATGGCTTTCTTGATGTCTACATCTTCAAGGTCGAGGTCGAAATTGTCGATGGTTTCATCATATACGATTTTCAGGTTGCTGCCGAAGTTGAGGGGGATGTCAATGTCGTAGTTGCTTTCCATAGCATACGATGTAGTTAAATCGACAGTGTAATACGTTGCATATTCCACCAGAGGATTTAAATCCACCTTAACTACATCGGGTATTTTCTTTATCAGATCATTGATATTGGAAACTTTGATGTTTTTGGAACCTTCCGGACCGCCTGTACCCAAACGTGAGAGAGCTATGATATTATCTCCTTTTTCGAGAATTATATCTTGCTGGTCGATACCGTTTCTACCCAGAATAACGGTTGAGCCTTCTATTATACTGCCATTTTTCTCTCCTTGCATTGTCCCGTTTAATACTATGGGCGCTTCTAATGGATTTTTAGCAATGAAAGTGAAGATAGGGTTGGTAATATCCAATTCGGTTGCATCATCTTCAAGAAAATCCGGCAGGTTCTCAAGATTTACAGTAGAACCGGTAGGTTCGATGATAGGTTGGATAACCCCGGTAACGCTTTGGATATCCATCTCTTGCAATTCTATTGTCGGGGTAAAGCTTATAGTGCCACTGGAGCCCGCCTTTACAGTAACAGTGGCCTTTCCTTCTACTTTTACTTCTTCGTTTATGTTGAGAGTATGTCCTATGATTTTTTTTCCATCAGGGGTTTCGTTACCAAATTTATATCCTTTTATTTTTAGAGGAATCGGGGGAATATATCCTGTGTTATCAGATTCTATCTGACTCAACACTAAAGTGTTATTTACTATCTCGTAATCATCATTAGACTCAAATTCCAAAATATCAGGAAATGTGATTTTTAGATCAGGAAATGTAATTTTATTAAACAGCATGTTGCCCTCTACGGCAATTCCTAAATTTATGGTAAGTTCTGTAGGAAACGATGCTTTGAGTGCACCTATTTCTTTAATGGCATCGTCAATATCGTGTGCACTCACTTCGATAGTACCGACTTGATCAATCTTTGTAGCGCATTCCATATCTGATGATGCTGCTGCTACCTCTGCTATTTCTGTTGCTTCAATAATGGTGGTAGTACCGGTTACTGTGACCTCTCCAATCTCCGTTGTTGCATTATCGATATTACCTTTTTTCAACAGATGGTATTCTCCGTCTACCAGTTGTAAATCATCTCCTTCTTCAATCTCAATGATTTTATCCAGCGTAATCTTCTCCGTATATCCCACAGGAATCGCCAAATGTTCGCCACCGGCACTGATTGTCATGTCGATATCCTTGTTCAAGTCATAACTGTTATCGATACACGATGTAGTTATTCCTAACGATGTTAATAATAAGGCCATGGCTATAAGCGGTCTTTTCTTTGCGTTTAGAATCATAATTTTATTGTTTATAATTGTTTTGTTGTTTATTTATATTCAATATATGGAAAAATAGAACAGATAAAAGGTATTTTAGGCTATCTTCTAAAATCTGCGCAAATGTATGAATTTTATTTAATTAATAGCTGATAAGCCGTTAAAAAATAAGTTGGTAAGTGAAATAAGGTTGCTTATTTGCCTTAGGAACAAAATCGTTACGCTGAAAATCGTTCATGTCTTTAATAAGGAGAGACATTGCCAATATTTATTCGTTCCACCATGGTGGAACAGAAACTTCCCCATGATGGAACAAAAGTTTCTCCACGGTGGAACGAAAACTTTTCCATGGTGGAACGAATAAGCATTAGCAGCCCAATCCCTTAAACAAAGAAACGGATTGTACTGAGATATGCAAGTCAGGAGTGAAAGGAGTTAGAGAAGTTATCAGTCCGCAGATGGCGGGCTTGGGTTTTATGTAGGAAACATAAATCATGGCATGTAAAATCTTTATTCTTAAAACTGCTTAAAAAGTGCTTAAGTCGTAAAGTTTAATATTTATCTTTGAACATTCGAAAATATTAAACCGCCAATACAGGATGATACAGATTATACAACTACAAGGAACGGACAAGCGGCTATATGAGCTTGTAGCACCATTGGTGATGAATCCTGATATCTTAAAGCAGAATTATAACTACCCCTTCCGTACATCGGAAGATTTTGTTTGGTTTGTGGCAGTAGACAAAAAGAAAGTCATAGGTTTTATACCGGTAGAAGAAAAGAAGAAAGAGTGTATCATTAATAATTATTATATAGAAGGTAATAATGAAAGTACACTGAAATTATTATTAGAGAAAGTTATATCGGAGACGACTGCGAGTAAGGAACTGACTTCGGTTACTTTCATGGAGCACTGTTCTCTTTTTAAGGAATTAGGCTTTTCGGAGGAAAAGGTCTGGACTCGCTACGTGAAAATGAAAAAAGATAAATAAGTATGGCCGCATCTAAAAATGTATACGAACTTGCGCAGGAACGTTTAGAACTGATTTTTAGAGAGTTCGATACAATATGCGTGTCGTTTTCCGGCGGGAAAGACAGTGGCGTATTGCTGAACTTATGCATAGATTACATCCGGCGCAATAATTTAAAGCGAAAGTTATGTGTGTTTCATATGGATTATGAGATACAATATACCGTAACCATAGATTATGTAGACCGTATATTGGAAGTCAATAAGGATATTCTGGAAGTCTATCGGGTATGTGTCCCTTTCAAGGTTACTACTTGCACATCCATGTATCAGAGTTATTGGCGTCCCTGGGATGAGAGCATGAAAGAACTTTGGGTGCGTCAGATGCCTCCGGGCTCTTATACGAAAGAGGCTTTTCCGTTCTATACGGAGAATATGTGGGATTATGAGTATCAGATGCATTTTGCCAAATGGCTGCATCTGCGAAAAGATGCGGTGCGTACCTGTTTCCTTATAGGCATTCGCACGCAGGAGAGCTTCAACCGCTGGCGCAGTATTCATCTGAACCGCAAATATCAGATGTATCATAATTACAGGTGGACTTCCAAAATAGGCAACGACATATTCAACGCTTATCCCATCTACGACTGGAAAACGACGGATATCTGGACTGCCAATGGAAAGTTCGGCTTCGATTATAACCATTTGTACGACTTGTATTATAAGGCAGGTGTCAATATAGAACGCCAGCGTGTGGCCAGCCCGTTTCTGTGCGAGGCGCAGGAGAGCCTTGCGTTGTATAAAGTGATAGACCCTAATACTTGGGGAAAAATGATAGGACGTGTCAATGGAGTGAACTTTACAGGTATTTATGGCGGTACTCACGCTATGGGATGGCAGAGCGTACGCATTCCGAAAGGCTATACGTGGAAAGGCTTTATGCAATTTCTGCTTTCTACCTTGCCCGAAGAAACCCGGCGCAACTATTTGAAGAAATTGACCGTCAGCATCGAGTTCTGGCGAACCAAAGGAGGATGTCTTAGCGAGAATACCATAAAAAAATTACAGGATGCGGGTATCCCCATCGAAGTGGTGAACTATACCAATTACAAAACAAACAAGAAACCTGTCCGCATGGATTATCTGGATGATATCGATATTACGGAATTCAGGGAGATACCTACTTATAAACGTATGTGCATTTGTATTTTGAAGAATGACCATGCGTGTAAATACATGGGATTTGCCCTGACCAAAGAAGAGATATACAAGCGAGACAAAATAATGGAACAATTCAAAAATATGATGCTATGAGTGTAGATAAAAGTCCGGTATACAATGTAAAAGCGGTTCCCATAGAAAAGATACAAGCCAATGATTATAATCCGAATGTAGTGGCGCCGCCCGAAATGAAACTGTTGGAACTGTCCATCTGGGAAGATGGTTTTACAATGCCCTGCGTCTGCTATTACGACCGGGAGAAAGACAACTATATTTTGGTAGACGGATACCACCGCTATCAGGTATTGAAAACTTCCAAACGGATTTATCAGCGCGAGAATGGTTTGCTGCCGGTCGTTGTGATTGATAAGGAATTGTCCAACCGTATGGCATCCACAATCCGCCATAACCGTGCGCGTGGAACACATAACATCGAGCTGATGTGTAATATTGTCGCCGAACTGGATCATGCCGGCATGTCCGACCAGTGGATCATGAAGAATATAGGAATGGACCGTGACGAGCTGCTTCGTTTAAAGCAAATTTCGGGTTTGGCAGACTTGTTTGCCAATAAAGATTTCAGTATTCCCGATAACAAGCCGGAATATATTCCCTGACAATTGAAATAATCCTTTTACAAACTTGCATATTTTAACCAAATCGCCTACATTTGTCAGCACATAAGCAAAACAAACAGATTGTATGGTCTTCGGACATATAGAAATATAGTGCTGCATGAAAAAAATATTGGTTAGCGGTGGTGCCGGCTTTATAGGCTCTCATCTGTGTACCCGGTTGATTAAAGACGGACACAAAGTAATATGCTTGGATAATCTTTTCACCGGTTCGGAAGAGAATATAGCCCACCTGAAGGGGAATCCTCATTTTGAATTTGTGCTTCACGATGTGGAATTCCCTTATGAGGCGGAGGTCGATGAAATTTATAATCTGGCTTGTCCCGCATCCCCGATACATTATCAGCACGATGCCATAAAAACTATTAAAACTTCGGTATTGGGAGCTATTAATATGTTGGGACTGGCAAAAAAGACAAATGCGAAAATCATGCAGGCGTCTACCAGCGAAATCTATGGTGATCCTATCATACATCCCCAAGTGGAAAGTTATTGGGGAAATGTAAACCCGATCGGAATCCGTTCTTGTTATGATGAAGGCAAACGTTGCGCCGAAACGCTTTTTATGGATTATCATCGTCAGAACGGGATACGCATAAAGATTATACGTATTTTCAATACATATGGTCCGCGTATGTTGCCTGATGACGGGCGGGTGGTTTCTAATTTTGTGGTTCAGGCATTGCGGAACGAGGATATTACGATTTACGGCTCAGGCGCTCAAACTCGTAGTTTTCAGTATGTGGACGACTTGATAGAAGGAATGGTGCGGATGATGAATACGGAAGATGAGTTTATCGGTCCGATAAATTTGGGTAATCCCTGCGAATTCTCCATTCTTGAGCTGGCGGAGAAAGTCATCGAGCTGACAGGCTCCCAATCAAAGCTGATATTCAAACCGTTGCCGCACGATGATCCGAGACAACGAAAACCCGACATTACGTTGGCTAAAAGCAAACTGCTCTGGCAACCTGCAATCGGACTGGAGGAAGGCTTACGCTGCATGATTGAATATTTCGGAAAGTATCGTTCTTGAATAAATATAATATCGATAACGGGAAAAAATATAATACAAAGATGAACATGGAAATAAATCCTTCCGAGTACAAGATTCTCATCGTAGATGATGTGATGTCCAACGTATTGTTGTTGAAAGTACTCTTGACAAATGAGAAGTTTGCGATTGCTACGGCAAACAACGGACAGCAGGCTTTGGAACAGGTGGAAAAAGAACATCCGGACTTAGTGTTGCTGGATGTGATGATGCCGGATTTAAGCGGATTTGAAGTTGCGCAGCGTCTCAAGTCAAACCCCGATACGGCAGATATTCCAATCATCTTTTTGACTGCATTGAACAGTACGACGGATATTGTGAAAGGCTTCCAGGTAGGGGCCAATGATTTTATATCCAAGCCTTTCAATAAGGAAGAACTGATAATTCGCGTCACTCATCAGATTTCATTGGTGGCGGCCAAACGTATTATTTTGAAGAAAACGGAAGAGTTGCAGCGTACCATTGCCGGACGTGACAAGCTGTATTCTGTGATTGCCCACGATTTGCGTTCTCCGATGGGCTCTATCAAAATGGTGCTGAATATGCTGATTCTTAACCTGCCTGTTGAGAAGATTGGCACCGAGATGCACGAGCTGCTGACAATGGCAAACCGGACAACAGAAGATGTTTTCTCATTATTGGATAACCTGCTGAAATGGACAAAGAGCCAAATCGGTAATCTGAATGTTGTCTATCAGGATATTGATGCAGTGGAAGTGATGGACAGCGTGATTGATGTATTCAATATGATAGCCGGTTTGAAGAAGATTACCATTCGTGAAGAAAAGCCGGAGAAGTTACCTGTCTGTGCCGATATTGATATGCTGAAAACCGTTATTCGCAACCTGTTGAGCAATGCCATTAAATTCAGTAATGAAAACTCCGAAGTGTTGGTGAAAATGGAAGAACAGGGAGATATGGTGGTGGTCAGCGTAAAAGATAACGGTTGCGGGATTGACGAAGAAGGGCAGAAAAAATTACTGCATACCGATACGCATTTCAGCACCTTCGGTACTAACAATGAAGAAGGTTCCGGATTAGGATTGCTGTTGTGTCAGGATTTTGTCGTGAAGAATGGCGGTAAGCTGTGGTTTACATCCAAGCAGGGAGAAGGATCGACATTCTATTTCTCTATCCCGTTGAAGAAATAAATAAGGTGGTTGTGTCAATACAAAAAACAAATAGTAAACGTTTTTTGTATTGACACGACCACCTTATTTGTTACATAACCTTTTAAAGTCGCAGTATTCACATTTCTTCGTATCTTTTGTTTGAGTGAAGGGCTCCCCGGGATTGTATATCTCTTGCAGAAGTGCCGATAGCCGCTTCCGAAAATCATCTTCATAAAATGCAAAATTATAAACCGGTACTTTAGGCTGACGCGGTGCACCCATTTCGATGACGGGCGAGTAGCTTTCGGACGCGGCACGATGAATGTATAGCAGGGAGGGGGCTACTTTCAAGGTTTGTTTGCGGCACATGATGGCGGCATACAGGAAAGTCTGGAAGATATAACTCGGACGGTTATCGGCTGGAGTAAACAGTTGCTCTATGTTCTCAGGAGTTTTGGGAGTACCGCCCGTCTTATAGTCCACAATACGCAGGGTATCGTTTTTACTATCCATCCGGTCTATCGTTCCACCAATATTTAAAGGCAGAGTTCCCAAGGGAGTATTTACTTCTATGGTTTCCGTTACTTTTTGTTCCATGGCTTCCATGTGGAAAGGAGCATACTGCAAGTCATTACGGAGCAGTTGCCGCAAATAGGAAGCAATGACTTTGGAGTGAACGAGCTGTGTACCGTTATACTCGGGACGCTCGTCGGCCGGTACATGAAAAAGTTCTTCTTTGAAGGCGGTGTCTACGTAAGTTTGCAGTTTAACGTCATTACGGAGCAGTTGTTCCAAATCTTCTTTGCGTATCTCTTTTCCATTGGCGGTAAGGTCTTGATATACCAGTTCGGCAGAACGGTGGAAGATGGTTCCGAACAAGGCGGAGTCAATCTCTGCACTGACCTCATCGGGGGCTTTCAGTCCGGCAACGTAGCGGTAGTAGAACTTTAGCCGGCAATCGAGGTAGGTATTGAGTGCCGAAGGCGAAAAGAGCGCATTCGGATGTCGCCGGATGTCGTATGTGTTGTACATTCGTGATAGTACCTCATCCGTCTTATGTATTTCTATCTCACGGCTGTGTTGGGGAGATTGTCCCGCTTCCAGATATTCGCGTGAGATGTCGTGTGGAGACTCTACGAGGAATTGGAGCATGAAACGTGACATTTCACCTCGGTTCAAACCGTCGGATGCCGTATTGTATAATAAGGTGATATTTTCCGCACGCTGTATAAGGCGGTAGAAGTAATAGGCATATACCGAGTTCTTGTGCTCGATGGTGGTCATGCCGAATGCTTTGCGCAGGTTATAAGGAATGAAGGACGAGTCACCGCCGGCTTTTGGGAGCTGGCCTTCATTGAGGGACAGCATAATAAGATTACGGAAGTCAAGATTACGTGTTTCCAGCACTCCCATTACTTGCATGCCGATAGCCGGTTCGCCATGAAACGGGATGTTGGTTGAGGTGAGCAGACGATTCATCAAACGTTTCAGGGTGTCTGTCTGCAGGCTCAGTCCGTCGCTCTCTATCAAGCTGAGCAAACGGTTGACGAGCGTATAACTCTTGAATAGTGATTCCCGGTAAAGCTGGTTGAAAATATCTTCTTCGTCTTTTTCCTGACGGTAAACAACGGCTACTTCGTGCAGCAGTTCGGTGAGATAACGGCAGATGGAAGAGATTCCGTTCTGCGGAGTGAATATCCGTTCAAGAAAAGCGTCTTTTTTAAGCTCCGACGGAAGAGGGTAGAAACGGTTGTCTTTGGTGAGTTGCTTCTCCAAATCTTCGGAGGCGGCAGACAGTTGCCGGGTATAGGGGTGTTTCAATATGGCAAGTACCGTTTCGTACGTATAGCGTCCCGTATCTCTGCGGTACCCCGTAGTCTGCAATTCCATAAGGGCGTTGATGTAACTGTATACGGGTGTCTGCGCCAATGGAAATCCCATAGTTATGTTGACGTTCTCCACTTCCGGGGGAATGGAGTGCAGTACGGGCAGTAACAGCGATTCATTGCATAATACGATGGCGTTTTCTTTCTCCTTGCTTGTTTCGGTATCATTTTTCGTAACCGTACGCACCCATTCGGGCAGGTAGCGGGCTTGCGCATTTTCTGTCGGAGCGGATATGAAACGGACTTTCTTGGGATACCGCAGGACGTCAAAGGCTGTTTCGGGCAGTTGATTGGGAAACAGCTTTAAGTTGCGCAGGATAAATTTACCTGCCTCGTGGATGTACGGTGGTTGTTGTTCGTGGGGCAGACGGGTGTAGAACACATCGTAATCCCAGTAGAACATGGCTTTTCCCGCATCCTGCAGAAGTTGGAAGAAGCGGGTTTCCACCTTATTCAGCACGTTGAAGCCGACGAATACGTAGCGGTCATAGCGCAGGCGGTCTGTATCGAGCTGTTCTATGACGTGGCGGTACATCATGCCTTCATAAGCGATGCCCAGTTCGGAGAGATTCTTCCGGTAGTTTCTATAAATGTCTCCCAGCCTGTCCCAAAGGGAGATAAACTTCTCTTTGAGCTGCGTGCGCTTGTCAATGGAGAAGTTTTGAAAAAACTGTTGTATGGCTTCTTCCTGTTCTTTATCAAGAAAATCGTAGCTGTCCATGATGTTCTTCAAGTCCTGCAAGTTGCTGAACAGTTTGCCGGCATCTACAAGGTTCTTATCTACGTCATCGAAGTCGCTGATAAGCAGTTCTCCCCAAAAATAGAAGTCATCCAACGGTTCTTCGCTATGCGTTTCTTCCCGGAATACTTTATACAACTCGCACACCAACCGGATAGGGTCACCCGGTTTCAGGGGTGAAAGTTGGCGAAACAGTTCGCTGATGTTGACGTATGCGGGCGACCATAACGGGCGGTCGCTTTGGGCTGCCAGATGTTCATTAAAGAACAGGCCGGCGCGTTTATTGGGAAATACGATGGCTGTGCGTGACAGGTCGTTTCCTATTTTGGAATATAGGTCTTGGGCTACTAATTGAAGGAATGTTTTCATACTTTCTCTATTATTTCTTCTTCTACATACCACAGATACCCGTTGATAGTATTTACATCATACCCCATGCGGACAAGTAATTCGATGTATCCTTGCACCTGCTTGTTATATTTCTTGTTAGGTTTGCCGAACTTGAAGTCTACAACCACGATTACACCGTCACGCATCATCACGCGGTCGGGGCGGCGGTTGCGGAGTGCGCCGTTCTCCTGCCAAATGATGTCGCATTCGTTGAATAACCGCCATGCACCCGAATACCAATCCTTGATTTGCGGTTGAGAGAACGCCTTGCGGGTCAGTTCCCGTATTTCCTCTTCTGTTTCGGTACGTCCTATAATACCCTCGAATACCAGGCGGCTGATGGCATCGTCAATATCCGCTTCGGTTTCGATGGCAGAGAACAATGTGTGCAACAAACGTCCCCGATTGATGAAACGCCGGCTGGATTCGGCTTCGTCCACTCCGGCTATGAAGTCGGCGGAACGGTTGGACTGGCGGAATTCGATGTCGTGGCGCATGCTCTCCATGTGCACCGGAAGCTTGACGGGCTTCTGGGCAAGCTTGTTCAGGACTTTGCTTTTGTCATTCGGCTTATCCGTGTCTTTGTTCTTTTCACTCTGAACGCAGTGAAGAATCTCTTCTCCCGACGGATATATCTCTCCGCTTTCATAGACACTTTCCTCTTCATTCCAACTGCCTTCACCCGTTTGGGCTACTTGAGGCAGGGCGGCGGAAAGAAGTTCCGCCATCGTACCCTTCTGGTCTTTCTTGCTCCATAATATAAGGTTCTTCCCGGCGCGGGTAAACGCTACATAAAGCAGGTTCAGATTGTCCACCCACAGTTGCAAGCGCTCGTCAAGATAGTCTTGACGGTAAACAGACTCCGCCATTGTGGAAGAGTAGTTGACGGGAACAAGGTCTATTGCATTATAAGGTGACTCGGGAGCGGTGCACCATACGAGCTGGTTGTATGTTTCGTTCTCCAGTTTCCAGTCGCAGAAGGGAATGAGGACGGTATGGAACTCCAGTCCTTTGGATTTATGAATGGAGAAGATACGTATGCCGTCCATTTCTCCGCTGGGGATTGTCTTGGCGCAAAGTGTCTCGTCCCAGTAACGGATAAAGCCGTCGAGGTCGGAAGAATTACTTTGCAGATACTCCGTCACCGCATCGAAGAAAGAGAACAGGTAAGCGTCCTGCTTTTCGATGCTGCCCATATTGAACAGTGTAAAAAGCTCTTCCAATAGTTCGTATAGCGGCATCAGGCGTAGTTCGTTCATACGGGAAACGAACTCTGCGGGAAGCGCCGTTCTTGCATCAGCCGTTAAGATATTGTGCCAATCTGCCGGTTCTGCAAAGTTCGCCTCCCGCTTGTCTTCGTTTGCTCCTGCAATATTTCCGTTTTCTCGGAGCTTATTCTCATTTGCTCCTGCCTTATCGGCTTTCGCTTGTTTCTCATCCGTAATCTGTAATTTGTAATTCATGATTAGCGAAGCTTTCGCTATCTTTTCTTCCGGATTCGACAGATAGCGCAGAGCATCTATCAACATGCAAATGGCAAGAGACGCATCCAAACGGAACGCTTCATCCGATACGACGGGAAGATGCAGTTCTTTGTCGAAATAATCCGCGATAGGCGGTATGTTCTTATTCTTGCGTACAAGAATGGTGATGTCATTCAGTTTCACACCTTCCGAGAGCAGTCTTTGTACTTCTTCGCCCAAAGCGGATAAAGTTTTTTCGGTATAGTTCCGTTCCTCGTCAGGCTCTATGAAAGAGACTTTGACATAGCCCTTACTGTCTGTTTTAGGAGATTCCTGGGCTACATCGGCATAGGCTCGTTTCAGTGGAAAGCATTCTTCTTTCAGTTCTTCCAAATGCAAGGAATTCAGATAATCTACCGCAGCGGTAAACAAGCGGTTATTGAAATTGATGACATTCGTTTCACTCCGGCGGTTTACCTTCAATGTTTCCACACGTACCGGGAAAGGAAAAGAGAGTTGGGAACTGTTGTTGTAGAGTTGAGGTTGGGATTGACTGCTTCCCAGACTGTTCAATATTCCCCAATCACCGTTGCGCCAACGATAGATGGACTGTTTCACGTCACCCACAATCAGACTGTCAGCTCCTTGTGAAAGCCCTTCGAGCAACAGTAACCGAAAGTTATCCCATTGCATGCGGCTTGTATCCTGAAACTCGTCTATCATTACATTGCGGATGTTGGCGCCTATTTTCTCGAATACGAAGGAAGAATCGCCCTCGTGCACTAATTTATGTAACAGGGCGTTGGTGTCTGACAACAGAAACCGGTTATGCTCTCGGTTCAGTGTGCGTACTTCTTCATCGATATGGTTAAGCAACTGTAATTTGTTGAGATGTTGCAACGAGAGGCGGCAACTGTTTATCGTACGGCTTTTCTGCGGGCGCAGCCTTTCTGCATCCTGAAGCAAAGGTATCAGACTGGTTTCCGCAAGACGGATAATCTCATCCTTACGGGAAGATGTTTTTGTAGTCCAGTTTTTGGCATCTGCCAGACTGTTTTGTAAGGTGGCATTCAGTACGTCTTTGTCTGTCAGCCGCCCGTCACGCAATTTGCGGAAATAGCTGCCTATGCCGCGTGCACCGCCTTTCAAGTCCTCGGGTACGAGAGCATGACCGTCCAGCTCTCCTTCGAATTGGTCGTAGAAACCTTTCATCTGTTCCAGCGCATCAGTCTCCATTTCGCGCAGCACGTCACGATAAAGTTTGATTGTTTCGGGCGAACGAAGTTTGAGACGCAGTCCTTCGCCGCGTTCTATATAACTTTCATCGAAGATGTTCCGTCCGAAACTCTTGACTTCATTGGAGACATTCCAGCGTTTGTCATCGGCAATGCGTTCGTTGATGTAATCCAATAGCCAAGCCAATACGGGCGAAGAGGGAGTCAGCTTTTCAATCATGCTGTCGACGGCGTCACTCAGCACATCGGCGTTATTCAGTTCGATGTTCAGATTGGGGCTGAGTTCCAGCTCACGGGCAAGGTTGCGCATGACGGACTGGAAAAACGAGTCGATTGTCTCCACGCGGAAGCGACTGTAATCGTGCAGCATATATTGCAAGGCCATCCCTGCACGTTGGCGCAGTTCTTTGTCGGAAAGGGAAGAGGAATTCAAATCCTCTTTGATACGTTTCAGGTAAGCGTCTGATGCAGGGTCTGCCTTCCAAATGCCGTAAAGTTGCGTTAAAATACGCTCTTTCATCTCCGCCGTAGCCTTGTTGGTAAAAGTTACGGCAAGAATCTGCCGATAGGCGCGGGGATTGAGAATCAGAAGCTTGATGTATTCCACAGCCAGTGTGAAGGTCTTTCCCGAACCGGCCGAGGCTTTATATACTAATAGTTCCATGTAGATATGCGGCTTTGAAGTTTGACTACAAACATACATAAAAATCATGAGAAAGGCTTAAGGCTAACGTGAAAAACAGGTATGCAAAAAAGGACTGTACCCTTTTGTCCGTATGGTACAGTCCTTTATATGTATCTTTAATAAAGATTTATACGCTCTTATCAAAGAACGGGTGTCTGGAACAGGAATGTGAAAGAGGAACTGTCTTTCAAATCTTTTACGGCATCTCCCGCGTAGATTTCTCCGTTGGTCAGCGCGAGTTTCTTTACTGCGGCTTTAGGGCTGAAATCTATTTTCTTCAAATCAAGCCAGAACAGGTTAGGAGTGAGGGTTGATTCAAAATAATAGACTTTATCCTTTTGGTTGGAGACCGAACGCCAACGGGTGGAAGAGATGTGGGGCTTATCCGGTGTAGTGATTCCAAACGGGACGGATACGGTACGCATCACGCTCAATACACTGGGCACTGCAATCTTTGCGTCTGCCGTCTGAGGAATGGCATGGATGTAGAATGACGCACGTACAAAACGGTCGCTGGAACGATTGGTTCCGGGCAGCATTTGCAATCCGCCGACTTCTTTCCAGTAATCGTTGATAGCTAACTGGTATTCATACCGAGGAGAATTTGTCATTACCTGATATTCTTTCCCTTCGTGAATGCTTAACTTTCCATCCAGATATTCCAGCACAGCCGTATTGCCTGTTTCGTCGGTGATGGCCATGTGCAAAGTAGATTCCGGTCCTCCATTCGGCATACGGGGAGCGTCAATCCGGAAAGTCTCCTTTTTCAGTTCATCAACGGCCTCACGTACAGTGGCAAAGTTATCAAGCACGTATTGCGTCCAAATACTGATTCCCATTGCCGGACGGATATCACCGGGAAGCGAATAAATAGATTCGGGCAAGAAAAGTAGACTAGCCACCAAGCCCTTTTCATTCATACCGTCGCAAGTTCCTATATCATAACCGGTTGCAATCACACTTCCATACTTGGAAGTCCAGTTCACCGTTTTTTCCTTATTATGCCCAACACGCTGAATGCCACGCGGGAAAACATAGATATTCGACATAATGTCTTCTTTCCAGTCCATTGTACGCCCCGTTATCACCAACTGTTCCGGGCCGAGGTAAACGGCACGTGTACACGCCTCTACCGGCTGTATACTCATCAAAGAGAGAGCAGCCAACATCAATATAACCCCTGTCTGTTTCTTTTTCATATTCTTTTCAAATTAAATAATTGATACTCTTATCTATAATAACAAATATATAACGATTATTGCCGAAAATAAAGATGATTTTAATGAAAATAAGGGATTTGTCCAAAGAAGACTCCCAAAGAGATATTAAATAAATTTAAGACTAATGATTGCAGTTATTCTCATCTTCTATCGTCAAAAAGATAAACATAGAACTATCATGGAAAGAAAACAAACTAAGCGGATTATAATATTCCTTCTTCTATTGCTGGGTATTATATTACCCAATATGGCACAGAAACAAAAGATATGGAAAGCATTTTGCGATAAATGCCGGAGAGAAAAAACCATTGTCGGTGCGCTTCCTTCGCAGTTAGAGAAAGCTCTACGCTGGTCGCCCGGCATTAGTAATGAGCAAAAAGAAGTGATACGTTACATATTATGGAATATGGTTTACGTAGAAGGAGGGACAGCCAATCTCGGAGAAAACAACGATTATCCTGTGAATGTGGGCTCTTTTTTCATCAACCGCTATGAGGTAAGTCAGGATGAATGGTACGTCATTATGGGGGAGAATCCTTCCAACCAACACAGACGTAACTATCCCGTAGATCAAGTTAACTGGTATGACACTCAACGATTCACCCGAAAACTCTCTCAGTTATCCGGCCTCCCCTTCCGTCTGCCGTTCGAAGCAGAATGGGAATATGCAGCACGTGGGGGACTAAAAACCAAGAATTTCATCTATGCCGGCAGCAATAATGCAGAACAGGTTGCCTGGTTTAGAGAAAAATATTACAATACTTACGTATCCAAAGAAACAGGAACGAAGAAGCCCAACGAACTGGGACTTTATGACATGAGTGGAAACGTATATGAATGGTGTATGGACTGGTATGACAGAAAGGTTCCTTTTACCGGAAACATCGATCCGGTTATAAGCGAAAAAGATACGCATAAAGTGTTGCGTGGAGGTAGTTATTATACTTTCGAGAAATATTGTAAAGTCACCAGCCGCTACGGAGTTAACCCGCAACGATGGGATATTGATTATGGATTACGGCTGGTAGTGTCACTGCCAGATTAAAAGTACACAATCTTTGTATAGTGCTTACTTCATTTTCTATTCATTAGTTTGTACTTTTCCTCTAGTTGTTGTAACGCCTGCTTAAGCTGAATCGCTTTTTCTTGAGATACACTGCCTCCCTCTTTTTCATACCACTCCAACTGCTGTTTAATGAGCCTACGGGTAGTTTGCAATGACTGTTGCAATGAATCACGTTGCGCCATTTTGTTACTAAATTGTTCCACAATACCCGATGCTTCATAGATGTGTATAGCACCATCAATGTCTCCCTTCTCTACCAATGCCATAGCTTGTCGCTCCATGGCCGACAGCTCGTCCTTGTTGATACGTGCAAACTTATCGGCATAGTAATCCAGCAACTTCATACGCTTATCATACTCCTGACTGAGTTGTGACATCTCTTGTTCAAAAGTAGCAATATCTGCCTGCTGCAACTCACGTGTCACACGGAGTTCCTGCAATTTGCGTTCGTACTCCCGCTGATAGTAACTCTTGCCTATGTTGTAGAATTTGCGCCTGCTCTGCTCAATATACCCTTTCGGACAGAGTACTACTTTATAGAGTATATCTCCGCTTGCCACCCATTGCTCTACCTCTTTGAGATTAACTATCTCCATACCCTGTTTGCTGATACGGATATCAAAAAGAAGGTCGCCCGGTTCCATGTGAGGTAGTTTCAGCATAAAAGTACCCGCACCATCAGTGAGAGTAGGCACACCACCTTGCACAACAACCTCTACTCCTGCTACAGGAGTAAAATCAGAGTTCATCTTCACAGCCACTCCTTTGAGTGTAACTTGAGCTTGAATACCAAGGACACATAGCCCACAGAAAGCTGATGACAACAAATATTTTCTCATGACAACAATTGAATGAGTAGATTTAGTGTAGGTTGATAGTCTTGCCCTATGCGATCCTTCATCTGTTTACTGTAAAGCAATAAAACCGGAGCATAATACTCTTCACTTTTATACAACTTACGAGTTTTGAGATGAGCCACCAGTTCTTTACCCGCTTGGACATCGGTATGTAAAACATGAAGTGCTAGTATGAAGGCCTGCTGAATGATTCCCTGACGGACTGTTCCCATCTGTCGCATGGCTTGCTCTACTTTATAAAAATCATTATCCAGCAATAATGTCGACACCCAGTCATACATATAGGTATAACATTGCACTTTTGAGTTTGCATGATATTCATAAAATAAAGAGATAGTACTTTCATATATATCAAGAGCCTTCTGATAGTGGTGAGTGAAGTAAGCCAAATCTCCGCATTTGTTCAGGAACTGTATTTGCATATAAACGCCTCGAATAGGAGATTCCTCGGTCAAATTATTCATAACATCAGCTAATTTGGCAGTAATCTCTGAAGCCTGTTTGTATTGTTTATTCTGCATAGCATAGTAGAGGCATACAAAATAGTAGTCTGCCATCAGTTCATGGTACATGAAGAGACTGGAGCGGCGCGCATCCTCTGCCTCGGTTATGAAACGATCAAAATAGGGCTTCGCTTCCTGTTTGGTGTGCATGCATAACACTGCCTGTGCCAACAGTGCATGGGCACGTCCGGTTGCTGCATCCTGCGATGGCATCCGATTCATGAGCTGCGAGATACGATTAGCTTCGTTCCATTGCCCCAACATCATATAAGCCATCATTTGAATATACTTTAATTGTGCAAAACTGTCGTTATCGCCCTGCCTTTTCTTCAATTCCGTTTCTACGTCAGGAGCATCTGCAACGACTTCTTGTGCCCGATGACATATAAGGCTAAGCGACAGACGATTGAGTTTATTATAAGCCAACATACGGACATGTCCGTGCCGGGTAGCGCCCTTATCGCTGAGATCATAGAAATAAAAAGCAGTATCTACATGTCCGGTAACGAAGAAAAGTGCCCCTAACAAAGCATAACAAGTATTGACCTGCGAATAAACAGTCTTGTTGTCCTGACATGCTTTCAAGGTTTCAATAATCTCTTCACCATATTTCAAGATTTCATAACGCCCCAAATTGTAGGCGGCGTTGAGCGCTGTGAACCATATATTTACAGCATATTCTGACGCCTCGGTCTTCAGGAAAGGATGAATCTTTTCGATAGCATCGTATGCCTCATTATGCTGTTGGGTGTAATAGTAGCATTGATAGAGATTGTAATAGAGGTTATAATAAAGTTCGCGTTGTGTACTCTGCTCCTCATCGGGAAGAGTGTTGAAAATAGCCAAGCCTTCTTCATCAGC